>Ga0209709_10001959_pt1 | contig 18438 bp, 19 predicted proteins | sample ArcticOcean_MG_C_2_FD_187435 | JGI IMG/M metagenome (GOLD analysis project Ga0209709, IMG submission 187435) | Marine microbial communities from western Arctic Ocean - ArcticOcean_MG_CB4_136 (SPAdes) (version 2) | ecosystem: Environmental > Aquatic > Marine > Oceanic | place: Arctic Ocean... | reverse complement strand
GAATGCAAACTGAAAGAGAAAAAGAAGCTAAAGAATTTAGAGCAAGAGGTGCTGAAATGGCTGTAACTATTACATCAACAGCTGATAAAGATGTTTCAGTATTGTTGGCTAATGCAAACAAAGATTCAGAGATTATGAAAGGTCAAGGCGATGGTGAAAGAAATGCAATTTTTGCTGATGCATTTGGTAGAGATCCAGAATTTTTTGCTTTCTATAGAGCGATGCAGGCTTACGAGACTGCCTTAATAGGTGGAGACACTTCTGTAATCTTGTCACCTGATAGTGAGTTCTTTAAATTTTTTGGAAACATTAAACCTAAAAAATAAATCAAAAAAATGAAGGAGCTAATTATAGCTTTTGGTCTTTTTCTTTTTCTCGAAGGAATTTTATATGCCTTATTTCCATCAAAAATGAAAAGTATGTTATTAAAATTAAATGAAGTCAATAACAGTCAGCTAAGAAGGGGTGGTTTAATTTTTGCAGTTATTGGATTTGTAATTATTTGGCATATTAAAGGTTAAAATGAATAGAATTAGAAAATTATTAATAGTATTTTTTACATTAGCTTTTACAATACAAGTAAGCGCTAAAGATGCACCAGCATCATTTGCAGATCTAGCAGAAAGATTAATGCCGTCTGTTGTGGATATTTCAACCACAACTACTGTAACCACAAATACCAATCCATTTCCAGGGTTTCAATTCCCCCCAGGATCTCCTTTTGAAGATATGTTTAAGGAATTTGGAACACCACAAACTAGAAAATCTGCAGCATTAGGGTCTGGATTTATAATTGAGAAAAATGGGATTGTGATAACTAACAACCACGTTATTCAAAATGCAGAAGATATTGTGGTTAGAGTTAATGGAGATAAAGAATATAAAGCTAAAGTTATTGGGGCAGATCCTTTATCTGATATTGCCGTTCTTCAAATAATTTCTAAAGAAAAATTTATACCAGTAAAGTTTGGAGATTCGGATAAGGCAAGAATTGGAGATTGGGTAATAGCAATTGGTAACCCATATGGCCAAGGTGGAACGGTTACCTCAGGAATTATTTCAGCAAGAAATAGATCAATAGGTCTCTCGCGTTATGAAGACTACATTCAAACAGATGCATCAATTAATTCAGGAAATTCTGGAGGGCCATTATTTGATATGAATGGAGATGTCATAGGAATTAATACAGCAATTTTAGGCAAAGGTGGTTCGATTGGTATAGGTTTTTCAATACCATCAAATAGTGCAAAAAAAGTAGTTAGCCAATTAATAGAATTTGGTGAAACTAAAAGAGGATGGCTTGGCGTTAGAATTCAGGTAGTGACTGATGAAATTGCTGATATTGAAAAATTAGATGAACCACGGGGTGCATTAGTTGCAAGCGTTGCAGAAAAAAGCCCATCTGACAAAGCGGGAATCAAAGCAGGAGACATAATTTTAGAATTCAACGGAACCAAAATTAATGAAATGAAAGAACTGCCAATAATTGTAGCACAAACAGAAGTAGGTAAAATTGTTGATGTTAAAGTTTGGAGAAATAAAAAAGAAATTACTAAAAAAATTAAATTAGGAAGACTAGAAACATCAAGTGATTTTAAAGAAGAGAAAAAAGAAATGAAAACTGAAACACCAGAAATTTCAGAAATTAAATCTTTAAAAATTATAGCAAGATTATTAAATAAAAAAGATATCGAACAAAGAAAACTTCCAAACCAAACAACAGGTTTGGTTATAACTAATATTGGTAAAAACAGTCCAGTTAACTATTTAAATGTAGGTGACGTAATAGTTGAGGCTCAAAAGAAAAAAATTAAATCTATAAAAGACCTTGAAGATATAGTTGATAAAGCTTTAAAATCTAATCAAAAAACAATTTTGATTGTCATTTACAATAGTCAAAACCAAAGAAGATATATTGGTGTTAAGTTAGATTGATAATGGACAAACAGTCCAAGATCATTCTAATTTCAGGTTCTACTGCCTCTGGTAAATCAAATTTTGCTGTCAAAATTGCTAAAAAAATTAATGGAGAAATCATTAATGCAGACAGTATGCAGGTTTATAAGCAATTAAAAATTCTTACAGCAAGACCAAATAAAGAAGAACAAAAAAATATTAAACATCATATGTACGGTGTTATCGATTTAAATAAAAAATTTTCCACAGGTCAATGGTTAAATACAGCTATTAAAAAAATCAAAGAAATAAAAAAAAGAAAAAAAATTCCTATTTTAGTTGGCGGCACAGGATTGTATTTCCAATCTTTAATTGATGGCTTAGTTAAAATTCCAGAAATTCCTATTAAATTTAGAAATAAAATTAGATTGATACAAAAAAAAGAAGGACAGAAAAAATTTTATAAAAAACTTATAAAGATTGATCCTATGGCTAAAGATAAATTTGATCAAAATGACATTCAAAGAACAATTAGAGCTTTTGAAATTAAATCATTCACAAACATTTCTATGTACGAATGGCTAAATAAAACTAAATCTGAATTTAAAGATACAGAATTTTTAAAACTATATATTGACTTTAAAAGAGAAGATTTAATTGAAAGAATATCACTAAGAATAACCAAGATGATTGAGGAAGGGGCAATAAAAGAAGTAAAAAAATTTATAAAATCAAAAATTAAAAAAGATCTGAGTGTAAATAGAGTAATAGGGATTGACGAATTGACACAGTATTTAAATAAAAAAATTAATTTAGACAAAGCACGAGAATTAATTTCAATTAAAACAAGACAATACGCCAAAAGACAAGCTACATGGGCGAGAAGCCGGATGACATCATGGGAAAAAATTAATCCAATTATGATTACCCACTATATAAAAAAATTAAAAAAATCATCTCTTAAACTTGACCAATTAACATAAAGTCCGATAGATTGCCTGAATGCCAAAATTATTTTCAGGAGCTGAAATTGTATTTAAATGTCTTGAAGACCAAAAAGTAGAACATATTTTTGGTTATCCAGGTGGAGCAGTACTCCCAATTTATGATGAATTAAAAAACCATCCATCAATAAAGCATATTTTAGTTAGACACGAGCAAGGTGCAGGCCATGCAGCTGAAGGTTATGCAAGATCAACTGGAAAACCAGGTGTTGTATTAGTTACATCAGGTCCAGGTGCAACCAATGTTGTAACTGCATTGACAGATGCTTACATGGATTCAGTTCCTCTAGTTTGTATTTCAGGCCAGGTACCAACACACTTAATTGGAACAGATGCATTTCAAGAATGCGATACAACAGGAATTACTAGACCATGCACAAAGCATAATTGGTTAGTTAAAGATATCAACGATCTTCCACGAATAATGCATGAAGCATTTGATGTTGCAACAACCGGAAGACCAGGACCGGTATTAGTTGATATTCCAAAAGATATTCAGTTTGCAAAAGCAAAGTATTTTAAACCTAAAAAAGAAAAAAAATTAAAAGAAAAATCTCTTAACATATTTAGACAAAGTGATATTGATCAATTAGTCAATTTAATGAAAAAAGCTTCAAGACCTGTTTTCTATACTGGTGGTGGTGTAATTAATTCAGGTCCAAAGGCAAGTGAACTATTGAGAGAACTTGTTTCTATAACTGGATTTCCAATTACCTCAACTCTTCAAGGGCTAGGAGCTTACCCTGGGGATGACAATCAATTCTTAGGAATGCTTGGTATGCATGGAACTTATGAAGCAAACAATGCAATGCATGACTGTGACTTATTAATTAATATAGGTGCAAGATTTGACGACCGTATCACAGGAAAGATAGATGAGTTTTCTCCAAAATCTAAAAAAGTTCATATTGATATTGATCCATCATCCATAAATAAAATTGTAAAAGTTGACCTATCTATTGTGGGTGATGTTAGCGATGTCATTAGATCTATAACAAAAACTTTAAAAAAGAAAAATCTAAATTTAGAAAAATCTAATAAGCAAAAAATTTCAAAGTGGTGGCAGCAAATTCAAAAATGGAGAACAAAACAGTCTCTAAATTTTGTTAATAGTAATAAAATTATTAAGCCACAATATGCCGTGCAAAGACTTTATGAATTAACAAAAAATCAAGATACCTACATAACAACAGAAGTTGGACAACATCAAATGTGGGCAGCACAGCATTATAAATTTAATAAACCTAATAGATGGATGACATCAGGTGGACTTGGTACAATGGGGTATGGATTACCTGCTGCAGTAGGTGTTCAGGTTGCTCACCCAAAGAAATTAGTTGTTGATATTGCAGGTGAAGCATCAATTTTAATGAATATACAAGAGATGTCAACGGCAGTTCAGTATAATTTGCCAGTAAAGATATTTATCTTAAATAATCAATATATGGGTATGGTTAGGCAGTGGCAGGAACTTCTTCATGAAAAAAATTATTCTGAAAGCTATTCAAAAGCATTACCAGATTTTGTTAAATTAGCTGAAGCTTACGGGTGTGTCGGAATTAGAGCAGAAGATCCAGATGAGCTGGATAAAAAAATTGAAGAAATGATTAATACAGATGGACCTGTAATTTTTGACTGTCATGTTGATCAAGATGAGAATTGTTTTCCAATGATACCATCAGGAAAACCTCACAACCAAATGCTATTAGGTCCTAAAGACCAAGAGGAAAATAAAATCACAGGCAAAGGAAAAGCATTAGTTTAAATGACAAAATCTAAATCAGCATATAGTACACCTAGTAAGTCAGGAAAAATTGATACACACATAATTGTTGTTTGGGTTGATAATGAAGCAAGCGTGTTATCAAGAGTGGTAGGGTTGTTTTCTGGCAGAGGATATAATATTGAATCATTAGCAGTAGCAGAAGTTGATCAAAAAAAAAACCTCTCTAGAATTACAATTGTAACTGTTGGAACACCCCAAGTTATCGAACAAATTGTATTACAATTAAAAAAGTTAGTTCCAGTTCATAAAGTTGGAAATTTTAAAAGAGAAGATAAAAATGTTATATTTAAAGAGATGGCTTTATTAAAAATTGTTGCAAACCCTAGTAAAATTATTAAAGCTTTAAATGCTTGTAAAAAATACAATCCAGTTATATTAGATCAAACAAATAAATCTGTTGTAATGCAAATAACAGCATTAAGAAGAGAGATAGATAAGGTGACAAAAAATTTAAAACCATTTGGTCTTGTTAGTGCCTCAAGAACTGGAGCGGTTGCAATGACTAGAGGTGCAGAAATTTTTAATTAATTATAAAGGAGAATAAAAATGAAAATGTTTTATGAAAAAGATGCAGACGTAGATTTAATAAAGAGTAAAAAAATAGCAATCTTTGGTTATGGCAGCCAAGGTCACGCACACGCATTAAACTTAAAAGATAGTGGAGCTAAAGAAGTTGTTGTTGCTCTTAGAGATGGTTCGGCAAGCAAAGCAAAAGCTGAATCTAAAGGTTTAAAAGTAATGAGCTTATCTGATGCTGCTGAATGGGCAGAAGTTGCAATGATACTTACTCCAGACGAATTACAAGCATCGATTTATAAAAATCACATTGAACAAAGAATTAAAGCAGGAACAAGTATAGCTTTTGCTCATGGATTAAATATTCATTACAAACTTATTGAAGCAAGAAAAGATTTAGATGTATTTATGGTTGCACCAAAGGGACCTGGACATTTAGTTAGAAGTGAATTTGAACGAGGTGGTGGTGTGCCATGTCTATTCGCCGTTCATCAAGATGGAACAGGTAAAGCAAGAGATCTTGCATTATCTTATGCTTCTGCAATCGGTGGTGGAAAATCAGGCATCATTGAAACAACTTTTAAAGATGAGTGCGAAACTGATTTATTTGGAGAGCAATCAGTACTTTGTGGTGGACTAGTTGAACTAATTAAAAATGGTTTTGAAACTTTAACTGAAGCTGGCTATGAACCTGAAATGGCATACTTTGAGTGTCTACATGAAGTAAAATTAATAGTAGATTTAATTTATGAAGGTGGAATTGCTAATATGAATTACTCTATCTCAAATACAGCAGAATATGGCGAGTATGTATCGGGTAAAAAAATTGTAGATAGCGAAAGTAAAAAAAGAATGAAAGAAGTTCTGGCTGATATTCAATCTGGTAAATTCACTAAAGACTGGATGAAAGAATGCGAAGGTGGACAAAAGAACTTTTTGAAAATGAGAAAAGATCTTGCGGACCATCCAATTGAAAAAGTTGGTGCTGAGCTTAGAGCAATGATGCCTTGGATTGGTAAGAAAAAATTAATAGATAGTGATAAGAGTTAATTTTTACTAAAAACCCAAATCGACCTAAAATTGTAGTCAAAATATAACAATTATTTTGCAATCTCTATTATAGATTGTATTATAGTTTTTCTAAAATTATTGGTCTATGAGGGATAAAGATAAAGTTTTTATATTTGATACTACAATGCGAGATGGTGAGCAATCACCAGGCGCATCAATGAGCCTTGAAGAAAAAATTCAAATTGCAAGAATTTTTGACGAATTAGGAATTGATATTATCGAAGCTGGTTTTCCTATTGCATCCCCAGGTGACTTTGAAGCTGTAACAGCAATAAGTAAAATTTTAAAAAATTCAATTCCATGTGGATTATCAAGAGCTAGTAAAAAAGACATAGATGCATGTTATGAAGCATTAAAGGCTGCTCCAAGATTTAGAATACATACTTTTATTTCAACAAGTCCTTTGCACATGAAACATAAGTTAAATAAATCACCTGAACAGGTTCTAGATGCAATAAAAGAGAGCGTAACTTATGCAAGAAACTTAACAGATGATGTTGAATGGTCTTGTGAAGATGGAACAAGAACTGATACAGATTATATGTGTAAGTCAGTTGAGCTTGCAATAAGTTGTGGTGCAACTACAATAAATATTCCAGATACTGTTGGTTATACAACTCCTTCTGAATATACAAAAATAATTACAACATTAAAAAATAAAGTTCCAAATATAGATAAAGCTATATTGTCTGTTCATTGTCATAATGATTTAGGGTTAGCTGTTGCAAATTCTTTAGCTGGTGTTTCTGCAGGGGCTAGACAAGTTGAATGTACAATTAATGGAATAGGTGAAAGGGCTGGTAATGCTGCACTTGAAGAAATTGTAATGGCAATAAAAACAAGAAACGACTTGATGCCTTATACAACAGGAATTAAAACAAAATTGTTAAGTAAAGCTTCAAAAGTAGTATCTAACGCAACTTTTCCAGTACAATTTAATAAAGCAATTGTTGGAAAAAATGCTTTTGCTCATGAAGCGGGCATTCACCAAGATGGAATGCTTAAAAATAGAGAAACATATGAGATTATGACACCAGAAAGTGTTGGGGTTAAAAAAACTTCGTTGGTGATGGGAAAACATTCTGGAAGGCACGCATTTAAAGAAAAATTAAATGACCTTGGTTATGGAGATGTAACAGATGATATAATCCAAACTGCTTTTGGAAAATTCAAAATTTTAGCTGATAAAAAGAAACATGTTTATGATGACGATATTGCAGCATTAGTTGATGATAGTATGGTTTTAGACAAATATGTAATTAATTTAAAGTCATTAAAAGTTTTTGCAGGAACGGGTGAACCGCAAAAAGCTGAAATGACTCTTGATGTCTATGGTGAGGTTAAAAAAACTTCAGAAACAGGAGATGGTCCTGTAGATGCTATTTTCAAATGTATAAAAGTTTTATATCCACATGATGTTAAATTACAATTATATCAAGTTCATGCGGTTACTGAAGGAACTGATGCTCAGGCAACTGTAAGTGTTAGAATTGAAGAAGAAGGAAAAACTACAGTTGGACAAGCAGCTGATACAGATACATTGGTAGCGTCAGCTAATGCTTATTTAAGTGCTTTAAATAAAATGATAATTAAAAGAAAAAAAACTGCTCCAATAGAGCACGAAACTCAGAAAGTGAAAGGAATATAAGATGTCTAAATGGTTTAAAAATTTAACTAGTATTTGGAGTCAAGATATGGCGATTGATCTTGGAACCGCTAATACACTTGTTGTATTAAAAGGACAAGGGGTAGTTCTGAATGAACCTTCTGTTGTTGCTATAGCTGAGAATAATGGAAAAAAAACTGTTTTAGCTGTTGGAGACGAAGCTAAAACAATGCTTGGAAGAACACCTGGAAATATTAGTGCTATTAGACCTTTAAGAGATGGAGTGATTGCAGATTTTATTGTTACAGAAGAGATGATCAAACACTTTATTAAAAAAGTGCACAAGAATAAAACTTTTGCAAATCCAAGAATATTAATTTGTGTTCCAACTGGATCAACACCGGTTGAAAGAAAAGCAATTCAAGACAGCGCACTTGCAGCAGGAGCAAGAAGAGTACAGCTAATTGAAGAGCCTATCGCAGCAGCAATTGGAGCAGGTCTTCCAATTTCAGAAGCAACCGGATCTATGGTTGTAGATATTGGTGGTGGAACTACAGAAATAGCTGTGATGTCTTTAGGGGGTCTTGTTTATTCTAAGTCATTAAGAATTGCAGGTGATGCAATGGATGCAGCACTAGTTAACTATATGAGAAAAGAGTATAATCTTATGATTGGAGATAGTACTGCAGAAAAAATAAAAAAAGAAATTGGTACAGCCATTCCATCAAATAATAATACTTATGCTGTAAAAGGTAGAGATTTAAGATCAGGAACGCCTAAAGAAGTAAATATTACTGAAGAAGATACATCAGAAGCTTTGAATGATATTTTAAAAGAAATGGTGAATGGCATAAAAAATGCATTAGAAAACACACCGCCAGAATTATCTGCTGATTTAGTTGATATGGGATTAACACTAACAGGTGGTGGGGCATTACTTAAAAATATAGATAAAAGATTTTCTAAAGAAACAGGATTACCAGTTCATGTTGCTGATGACCCTTTAGCATGTGTTGCAATTGGTACCGGAAAAGCTTTAGAACAAGAAGAGACTTTCTCTACTATGCTATCTGAATATTAGAAATAAATGGAAACAAGCAGAGACGACTTTGTAATTGCAATAAGATCTGCTTTTTTAAAAAAAGGAACACAACAAAGGTTTTCATTGTTGAGTTTAATTTTTTTTTCTATAATTTTTTTAATCTTAGGTAGTATAAATTTTAAAGCTATAAACTATGTAAAAATGACTATTAAAGAAATAGTTTATAGATCTTCTTTTATAGTTTCTGTACCAGAAAATTTCTTAAAAGATAGTTATCTTGTAATTCAAAATCACAAGAATATTTATGAAGAAAATAAAAAAGATAAATCGGAATTAGAAAATTTAAGATCTAAAGATTTATTAAATGAATTTATTATTTCAGAAAACCAAAGGTTAAAGAGTATAATTGATGACTATTTGATTAAGTCAGATACTATAGTTTCTAAAGTTTTAAGCGATAAAGGAAGCCCATTTTTTAAATCTATTATTGTAAATAAGGGAAGCAAACACGGTGTTAAGCTTGGAATGGTTGCTATGGATGAAGAATATCTTGTTGGAAAAATTGTTGAAGTTAATTACTTGTCGGCAAGAGTATTATTGTTATCAGATTTGAATAGCAAGATACCGGTTACTGTAGAGCCTAATGGATTATTATCAATACTATCTGGAACAGGTGAGAATTATGGAGTTATCCAATATAGCAAACAATATGAAGATATTCAAAGTCAGTCTATTATTTACACATCAGGCACGAGTGGCTTATTTAAAGCAGGAATACCAATAGGTAGAATAAATAGTAATTTGTTAAGCAAAGAAAGAAAAGTAGAGTTTTTTTCAGATTTTTCTCAATTAAAATTTGTAAAAATTTTTTCATTTGTAAAAAATGAGGCTGAATGACAGAACTAGGAAATAAAAACCTTATTAGAAAAATATTATCAAAAATACCCTTAATTCTACTTTTTGCATCTGTTTTAAATAATTATGATTTTAATTATTTGGGTTTGAAATATTTTTCATTTAATTTTTCCTATATTTTAATTTTTTATTACAGTTTAAAAAAAAGTGAAAGTTTAGGATATACTTATATTTTTGTAGCAGGTTTATTCAACGATGTTGTAGTGGGTACTCCAATTGGATTAAGCAGCTTAATGTATTTAATACTATGTGTTGCGGCCTCCTACTTAAGAAATATAACCTTAAGACCAAGCTTAATAAAAGATTGTATATTTTTTCTTATTACAATTTTGATTATAAATTCGTTATTATTTGTGGCTTTAAATTTTATTTTTAATTATGAGTTAAATTACTTTGATCAAATAATAAATATTACATACACATTTTTGTTATATTTTTTATTTTCAAATTTATTTGATTTTTTTGAAAATTACCTTGCAGGTAGTAATAATGCTAGGTGAAAATTTTGGAGTTAAAAAAAACCAGATTATTAATAGACGAATGTTTATTATTGGTGCAGCAAAATTTATTGTATTTACAGGAATTATAGCCCGACTTTTTTCATTACAAATTACTGAAAATAAAAGATACCTAACTTTATCTGACAAGAATAGACTACGTGAATGGAGACTATCTCCAATAAGAGGTGAATTTTTAGATTATTTTGGAAATATTATTGCCGGTAACCTAAAGATATATCAACTACATGTTATTCCTGAAGAGGTAGAAGATTTTAAACATTTAATGGTAAGACTGAAAAATATCCTAAATCTTAATAGTAATGAATTTGAAAAAATAATAAGACAAAAAAATGAACAAAAACCTTGGGAAACATTAATTATTTCTAAAAATTTAACCTGGGAACAGTTCACAAAAGTTAATTATTTCTTGCACGATTTAGTAGGAGCAAAACCAGTTCTGTCTGTTTCTCGTAATTACCCATTTAACAGCAACTACACTCATGTTTTGGGCTATGTTAGTGAGGCTAGTGAGAAAGATATTTTAAATAATAAAATGATAAAAAGTAAGCACGTACCAGGTCTTAAAGTTGGAAAAACTGGCTTGGAGAAGACTTTTGAAAATGAATTAATTGGTACTAATGGCATTCAAAGATATGAAGTTAATGCATATGGAAAAAGAATTAGTCAACTTGATCACACAGATGGAATAAATGGTAAAACAATCCAACTCACAATAGATACAGAAATCCAAAAATTATGTAATGAACTTTTAAAAGATCTGGCAGGCTCAATAAGTGTAATGGATATATACACGGGTGAAATTGTAGCGATGCAATCTTCACCCTCATTTGATCCAAACTTATTTCTTTTTGGAATTAATAAAGATGATTGGCAGTTAATTAGAAATAATCCATTAAAGCCATTAATTAATAAAACTTTATCAGGCTTATATTCACCAGGTTCAACATTTAAACCGATGGTCGCTCTATCTGCATTAGAGAATGGAATTGTTGATAAAAATTTTAAAGTAAACTGTACTGGAAAAACTGAAATGTACGGACAAACTTATCATTGTTGGAAAAAAAAAGGACATGGTGTTGTGAATTTAAAAAGTGCAATGAAACAGTCATGCGATACATATTTTTATGAAATTGCAAGAAAGCTTGGTGTAGATCGTTTAAAAGAAACATCTGTAAAATTTGGTCTTGGTGAAAAGGTTTTAGGTGAAACATTTAATAACGAGAAAAAAGGACTGATACCAGACACCAAATGGAAAAGAAATAAACTAGGAAAAGGCTGGGTTATAGGAGAAACATTGATTACAGGTATTGGACAAGGTTATACTCAGACTACACCACTACAATTATGTCAAATGATAGCTCAACTTGCTAACGGTGGATTTAAAATTTATCCAAAAATAATAGTAGATGAAAATGACAAAATAGCAAAAGATATCAAATTTATAATGGATGAAAATTATAAAAATTTAAATGAAAAAAATAATGGATTGCAGGAAGCGGGTGAATTATTAGGTCTTACAAATAAAAAAGAACATGAATGTCTATTTAAAGATCCTAAAAATATAAAATTAGTTAGAGAAGCAATGTTTGCTTCAACTAATGAGGTTAGAGGAACATCTTATTCATCTAGAATTGAAGATCCAAAATATCAATTTGCTGGAAAAACAGGGACATCTCAAGTTAAAAGAATTACAAAAAAAGATAGAGAGCTAAATTTAAAAACATTTGAAATTCCATATAATGAAAGAGATCACGCTTTATATGTAGCTTTTGGACCATATAAAAACCCAAGATATGCGCTAAGTGTTGTCATTGAGCATGGTGGATCTGGCAGTTCAACAGCAGCACCAATTGCAAAAAAACTTTTTAAGTTAATTATAGATAGACACGCACTAAGGGAAAAAGCTAGAAATAACAAATCTATAAAAATATAAATGCAATATAATTCATTTAATACACAACCAACTTTTTTTCAAAAAATAAAAAACTTTGACTATATCTTGCTAACTTGCATTTTATTACTTGGTTTAATAAGCGCTTTATCCATGTATTCAACTGATGGCGGAGAAATTTTATTTCATAGCAAAAGCCATATATCAAAATTCTTAATTTTTTTTATGATGATGATTTTCTTGTCGTTTTTGAATATAAAATTCTGGCATCACTTTTCTTATTTTTTTTACATTGTTGTTTTACTTTTTTTAATATGGGCGTCTTTGTACGGTATCAAAGCTTCAGGTTCACAAAGATGGATCAATCTATATTTCATTAATCTACAACCGTCTGAATTAATGAAGATTGCAATAATAGCATGCCTTGCAAAATATTATCACCGAATACAACTCAATAAAGTTAATAACTTCGATGTGTTATTTGTTGCATTCGTAATTTTAGTTTTACCCATTATGTTAGTTGTTACTCAACCGGATTTAGGAACCTCAATTTTAATAGCATTAAGTGGCTTAGTTGTTATATGGCTTGCGGGAATAAATATTAAATATTTTATGTATTCTTTTATAGCATTATTGATCTCAATGCCTTTTGCTATTGCTTTTTTACAGCCCTATCAAAAATTAAGAATCTTAACATTTCTTAATCCCGATAGAGACCCGTTAGGAGCAGGGTATCAAATTATTCAATCTAAAATAGCAGTTGGATCTGGTGGGTTAAGTGGAAAAGGTTTTTTAAAGGGTACTCAAAGTTATTTAGATTTTTTGCCAGAAAAACACACTGATTTTATTTTTACATTATTTGCTGAGGAGCATGGTTTTCTAGGATCATTAGTCTTATTGCTAATTTATATAATTATTATTTATAGAATTTTAAGAATTGGTGCCATCTCAAGAAGTTATTTTGCTAAACTTTTTTGTTATGGGTATGGTTCGGCAATATTTTTTTATGTCACTGTAAATATGTCTATGGTTTTAGGCTTATTACCAATAGTTGGATCGCCACTACCGATCATGTCATACGGCGGATCTTCAATGCTAGCAACAATGATTGGATTTGCAATCGTTATGAGTGCTAAAATAAACTATAAGCAGCTAATAGCTTAAGTATTTTAATGATTTATTTGTCGAATTTGTCGCGAGAATATTTAAATTTAAGAATTATATAGGGTGTCATGGAAAAGAAATATAAAATTGGAATTATAGGTGCTGGTATTCAGGGTATTTCAAATGCATTATTTTTACAAAAAAAAGGTTTTAATGTAACGATTTTTGACAGAGATCAACCCGGCAGTCATGTTGCCTCTTATGGTAATGCAGGCCATTTTTCACCATATGCATCCGTTCCAATAAACAGACCCGATGTTTTAACAGATGTTCCAGCGATGCTTTTAAGTTCAACTGGACCACTTGCACTTAAATGGAACTATGTTCCAAAAATGCTTCCATGGTTTATAAAATTTATAAGGAACTGCACTACCAATAGAATGATGCATACCGCTAAAAACATGCATCAAATTTTAGACTTGGCATTGCCTGCTTATGACGAGATATTTGATGAAATAGATCTTGGAGGATTAGTTGAAAAAAAAGGTATTTTATATATTTGGAATGATCAAAGTTTAAAAAGTAGAGAGCTTGAAATTAAAGTTAGAAATGAGCTTGGTGTAGACCAGCAAGTGGTAACACCAAAAGAAATTCATGATTTAGAGCCAAATATAAAACCTATTTATCATGGAGGTGTTTATTATCAGCATGGGAGACATGCTAGAAATCCTAAAAAAATACTTTTAAAATTATTTGAGCTTTTTTTAAAAAAAGGTGGAAAATTTTTAAAAATGAATATCAAAGACATAAATTTTAATGATGAAAAACCAGTTATAAAAGCTGAAACACAGAGCTTTCTTTTTGATAAAATTGTCATTGCTTGTGGCTCATTTTCAAAAAGATTAACAGACAATCTAAATGAAAAAATACCTCTTGATACTGAAAGAGGTTATCATGTTCATTTTAAAGGTTATGATCATCTTTTAAGTAGACCTGTAATTTTTCAAAATAGAGGATTTGGCATTACACCAATGGAACAAGGACTTAGAGTTGTAGGCACGGTTGAGTTCGGTGGATTAGATAATCCATTATCTAAATCACGAATCAAAAACTTAATTAATAATGCAAAATATATGTTAGGTGATTTACCAGAGCATGAAGATGAATGGTTAGGATTTAGACCAACACTACCAGATTATTTACCTGTAATAGGACCATCAAAAAAATATAAAAATGTTTTTTATTGTTTCGGCCACCATCATTTAGGATGGACTTTAGGACCAATTTCAGGGAAAATAATTTCAGGAATGATTGCTGAGGAAAATACAAACTTAGATTTAAAACCATATAGCTCACTTAGGTTTAACTAAGTGATAAATAAAAACAATGTTGCCTATGTTTTTTTATTTTTTGCTGCTTTGTTTTGGTCTGGAAATTTCTTAGTTGGAAAATTTGCCAGTCAATACGAAGTACCACCCTTTTCATTAAATTTTTATAGGTGGTTTTTTGCCTGGTTAATTTTAGCTCCGTTTACAATTCAAGAAATATTGAAAAAAAGAAATTATATTTTAGAAAATTATAAATATTATATGATTCTTGGAATAACGAGCGTCACTATATTTAACTCAATTGTCTATTACTCTTTAAATTTTACTCAAGTGATCAGTGGAGTATTGATGATATCAACAATACCAGTGATGATTATATTTATTTCTTCAATTTTAAAAATAGAAAAAACCAATACTTTTCAAATATTGGGAGTTGCATGTTCTTTTGTTGGGGTAATTTTAATCATAACTAAAGCTAACCTTGAAATATTATTGAATTTAGATTTTAATAAAGGTGATATTACAATGGTTTTTGGAATGTTATCATGGGCTACTTACTCAGCATTATTGAAAAAGAAAAAACATGATCTATCTCAACTAACCTTATTAGAGGTAGTAATTTCATTTGGTTTTATTTTTTTAATTCCAATTTATTTTATAGAATATCAAATGGGTTATAGAATTATTTTAAATCAAAACTTTTATATGATTTTATTTTATGTAGTACTGTTTCCAGGTCTTATTTCTTTTATTTTTTGGATAAAGGGAGTCTCTTTAATTGGCGCCAATAGAGCAGGTATTTTTTTACATATGATGCCTGTATTAAGCGCAATGATGGCAATGATTATTTTTAATGAAAAATTTATGTTTTATCATATGTTGGGAGCAGTATTTATATTAACTGGAATCCTTTTGTCAAATAGAAAAATTAAAAATGCTTAAAGTTGCTATCTTAGATGATTATCAAAATGTATCTCACGAGTTTGTTGATTTAAAAAAACTATCAGGAGAATATGAATTTAAAATATTCAGTGAGCCGTTTGTGAATGAAGCTGATGCGATAGAGCAATTATCAGATTTTGGAGCATTATTAATAATGAGAGAACGAACTCCAATTACTAAAAATTTAATCGATAACCTGAATGATCTTAAATACATCATAACAAGTGGATCAAGAAATAAGGCTATAGACTTAGCGGCAGCAAAAAAAAGAAAAATTATAGTGTGTGGTACCGAGATTGGTTTTTCAGGAACATCTGAATTAACCTGGGGTTTAATCTTAGGTTTAGCTAGAAACTTTAAAGAAGAAATTGATAATATGTATCAAGGTTATTGGCAGTCAACTATTGGTCTTGAGCTAAAAGGTAAAATTTTAGGGTTAGTAGGATTAGGTAGAGTTGGGTCTCAAGTTGCTAAAATTGGTAAAGCTTTTGGTATGGAGGTTATGGCTTGGAGTGAAAATTTAAACTTAGATACCTGCAAAGAACTTGGCGTACTTCCATGTAGCAAAGAAGATTTGTTTCAAAATTGTGATTTTATATCCATCCACGTTCAAGGTGGAGAAAGATATAAAGAATTAATAAAATTAAAAGAATTAGACTCAATGAAAAAAACTGCTTTTTTAATTAATACTTCTAGAGGAAATATTATTAATGAAGATGATTTAATTATAGCGTTATCAACCAATGTTATTGCTGGTGCTGGTCTTGATGTTTATGAAAAAGAACCCTTACCAGAAAGTAATAAGCTAAGATTTTTACCAAATGCATTATTAATGCCCCATGTTGGTTACGTTACTGCAGAAAATTATAGTATATTTTACACTCAAATGATTGAAGGGTTAGAAGCTTGTGTTGCTGGTAAACCTTTAAGAGTAATAGAATAAATTTATGAAAAAAAAAATTAATCCAGATCTTACTGCTGAACAAAAATTAATTTTATTTGAAGATGGCACTGAAATGCCAGGTACCAGTGAGTTGAATCATGAGAAGAGAGAAGGTAGCTACCACTGTACAAATTGTGGTGAAAAATTATTTGATTCAAATTCTAAATATGAAAGTGGTTCAGGCTGGCCATCATTTTATGATTCTTTACCTGATGCTTTTGAAACTAAAACTGACACTCTATTAGGTTATGAGAGAGTAGAGTATCACTGTAAAAAATGTGGTGGACATCACGGACATATCTTTGAAGATGGACCTAAGCCAACAGGTAAAAGATACTGTAATAACGGTGTTTGTCTAACTTTTAAGCCAAAAGAATAATATTATTAAGTAAACTATTTAAGAAGATCTTGAAGTTTATTTTCTTTTTCTAGGGCTCTAACATCATCGTAACCACCAATGTGTTGATCATCAAAGAAAATTTGAGGAATAGTTCTTTTTCCATTTGCTTTTGTGATCATTTCATCCATTGCACCGTCAACTGTTGCAATGTTGATTTCTTTATATTCAACGTTGTTTCTAGTTAATAATTTTTTTGCTGCATCACAAAAAGCACAAAGTGGTCCTGTATAAATAGTTACTGATTTCATGAATTATAAATAATCATTCTTTTTAATTTTACTAGTAATTTCTTTTCTAGAGTATTCAAATTTTTTTCTATGTTTTATACTTTTTTGATTAACCCTTTTTCTCCACAATCTAAAAGAAACTGGTTTTACAGATCTACGCATAATCTTAATAACCTCAGCTTCTTTCTTTCCAGTCTTTTGCTCAATTTCTTCAAAAGTAATACGGTCTGCCCAAGCTGCCCAGACTATCCAGTCAGGATCTGATATATGGGGTTCTGGATTTTTGACCCTAGTTATGGGGGTGTGACCTTTTTTTTTCATAAATTCTCTATTTTCATTATATTTGAAAAAAATGATTAATGCATTCTATTTGGGCTCATGCTATTATAATTTTACGATAGTCCTATTTAGCCATCTTTAGCTCCCGGTTTTTTTAGGACTATCCAAACCTTTAAAATGCTCCCCTTAAATTATTTCCTTTTTTTACAGATAATTTTATTTCTATTTATTACTCCTGGCACACCTAGAATTGTGATTATTTCTTATTCGATGAATTATGGAGTTCAAAAATGTATCTGGACAGCCCTTGGAGATGTTACGGCAAATTTTATTCAAGCCACTTTAGTTATTTTTTTTCTAGGATCTTTTTTTGTCGATAATCCAAATTTTTTAAATACTTTTAAATGGATTGGAATTGCTTATTTACTCTATCTTGCTTACGATATTTATAATTCAAGACCTAAAGATGTAAGTTCAGATAATATTTCATCAAAAAATTTTTTTTCTTTTTTTAAAGATGGTTTTTTAGTTGCAGGAACAAGTCCTAAGGCTTGGATATTCTTTCCTTTAATTTTTCCACAGTTTATTGACTTTAATTCAAATTACATTGTTCAATTTTTTATTTTAATCACAACGTATGTAGTTTTAGATTTTTTATCTTTAGTTGCTTATGCGATACTTGCTAGAAAGTTAATTGTTTGGATTAAAGCTAATCCAAAAGTTATAAATACAATTTCAGCGTGCGTATTAATTATAATTGCATTTGTAATTGCTCTTATTCAAAAGTACTAAATATTTATCAATGTGGTTGTGGCAATTAGTTCTGTATCTCGGTAGTTGTATTTTTAGTCATTTAGATGTTTAATTGTTTTTTAAATTTAAAACTAATAGAGGAAGAAATAAAATGAAAATCAGAAATATACTAATTACTTTAGTTTCTGCAATCGCTCTTTTAATTTCAGCTTCA
>Ga0209709_10001958_pt1 | contig 18443 bp, 13 predicted proteins | sample ArcticOcean_MG_C_2_FD_187435 | JGI IMG/M metagenome (GOLD analysis project Ga0209709, IMG submission 187435) | Marine microbial communities from western Arctic Ocean - ArcticOcean_MG_CB4_136 (SPAdes) (version 2) | ecosystem: Environmental > Aquatic > Marine > Oceanic | place: Arctic Ocean... | reverse complement strand
GTCGAACCGATTTCCTTGATACGATCATTGAGAAAATGAGCAGTGATACGCGCCTACCCTCGATCGAAGATATTGAGAAACTTTGGTATGAGCAGCAGCGTGAAATGATTGAGAGTGGACGCATTGTTAAGTTCAACAGAGCGGTGCTATTAGCTAATGGCGAACAGGCTGAGATGGAGGTCGTTCGTGTCGGTACCTATAACCTGATGGCTGACGGCATGTACCTTGAGTACAGCCCTGAAAATGGTCTGGTTTCTGAGCTCGCGCGTCAGCCAGGCTCGCACCAGTCTAGCGCCGCGGACCTGCAAGAAGCCGTTGATGGATTTACTAAAGTAGGTCTTGACCCAAGCGGTCCGTTGGGAGGCGGTCTTTTGCGTGCCCTGATTAACACGCCCACATTAATCGAGCGCTGGCACTACGGTGGTATTGTAGGCTACGTGATCTCTGCCGTGTTTGTTGTGGCTATCCTGTTGGCCCTATGGCGATTTAAAGTCCTTATGGGTATGTCTACTAGCGTTACTGCACAGCTTAAAGCTAAGACAGCTAATGTCGGCAACCCATTGGGTCGTGTACTCAAAGTCGCTGCCGATAACCCAGGCCTAGACCCAGAATCTCTGGAGCTCAAGTTACACGAAGCCGTTCTTAAGGAGCGTCCTGATATCGAAGCTGGTTTGAGTTTGCTAAAGATTATTGCGATGGTAGCGCCGCTGTTAGGACTGCTGGGTACTGTGACCGGTATGATTATTACCTTCCAGATGATTACGTTGTTCGGTGCAGGCGATCCTAAGGCTATGGCTGGCGGTATTTCTCAGGCACTGATTACTACAGTGTTGGGTCTGGTTGTTGCTATACCTACGGTACTGATGCATACATTGGTAAATGGTAAAGCACAACGTATTCTGCATGTTCTTGAAGAGCAGAGCGCCGGAATTGTTGCTGGTTCAGTAGAGGGACGCTGAGATGTTTTTCGTTGATACGATGGCGGAAATTGGGAAGTTTATGGATTCAGGCGGCATGGTCCTTTGGGCTATTGTCGTTCTGTTATTCGTTATGTGGACTCTCATATTCGAACGTATGTGGTATCTCCGAACCAGTGTAGGCGTCGATGTTCAAAAGGCCCTAACGGCGTGGGAAGAGCGTAAAGAGCGCAAATCCAAGGGCGCCCACCAGGTCCGGGAAAAATTGATTTCTGAAGTGAGTATTGAAATCGATACGAACATTATGATGATTAAAACATTGGTTGCGCTGGCTCCACTGTTCGGTTTGCTGGGAACAGTGACCGGAATGATCACTGTATTCGACGTCATGGCATTTACTGGTGGCGGTGATGCCAAGGCAATGGCCGGTGGTGTATCTCAGGCAACGGTTCCGACAATGTCGGGTATGGTTGCTGCCCTCTCAGGCGTTTTCGGCATGACCTATGTCGAGCGTGAAGCAGAGCGAGAGAAGCACCTTCTAGCCGATCATCTGACCATGGATCACTAATTGGGGTCTGCCGCCTCATCGCGGCGGGAATCCTATGAGAGACAACTATGCGCAATAGAACAAATAGAGCACAGCCGCAGGGTGAGACAATTGATCTTACGCCTATGCTAGACGTGGTTTTCATTATGTTGATCTTCTTTATTGTTACTGCTTCGTTTATTAAGCTTCCCGGTGTCGAGGTTAACAAGATTGATACCAGTACTGATGATTCCTACAAAAAGGTAGGTATCTTGGTTGCTGTAACAGAGAACAATGAATATTGGATTGATAAAAAACGCGTTGAAACCACCGCGTTAAAAATTAATCTTTCCAGGTTATTCAATGAAAACCCAAAGGGCGGCATGGTCATCCAGGCTGATAATGAATCTAACATTGAATCGGTTGCCAAGGTAGCCGATATCGCACGCGATATCGGTATTGCCCCAGTAGCCATTTCTGTTGAAAACGACTGAGTTAAAAGTATGCCTGTAATCAGAGTTGGTGTTTCCGCCGCACTTGGAGTGCTGGTTACCTTTTTGTTGATTATTTTAATGTATAAGTTAATCGACTCAGGTAGCAAAGATCTGGATCCGAAAGACAGCATTAAGATTCCTGACTTCCTCCATATAGAGCGTCAAGTCACCGAAAATGTCAATTCAGAGGTTGCCAAACCCGACGAGCCAGAAGCACCGCCGCCGGATATCCCTGATGACAATATCGAGTTTGAGGTGCCGGATAACGCCATAAGCATGGCTGCCCCCGCGGCTGGCGGCAATTTAAGTATTGGTAATTCAGGCTTTGCACGAGATTCGGATTATATTCCAGTCTACGTTCCACAGCCGCGTTATCCGAATCGAGCGCAAACGCGAGGCAAAGAGGGTTATGCCGTCGTTGAGGTCACAATCACAACGACTGGTGGTGTTCGTGATCCGGTAATGCTTGAAGAGTGGCCCGAGGGTTGGGGTTTTGGTAGAGCGGCACTTAAAGCGGCCCTCAAACTTAAATATAACCCCCGCGTTATCGATGGAGTGGGCCAAGAAGTACCGAACGTGATGTATAAATTCACCTTCCAGATGGCTAAGTAAGGGGTATCTGATGTTCAGTCGCACAAAGACTTTAGCCATATTCGGCGCCGCGTTTATGCTGCCGCTACTCATTGCAGTAGCAAATCCAGAGGCCCTTTCAGGGACCTCTGTATTGGCAGCAGAAAAAAAGCAGCCCAAGTATAAAGATGTAAAGACTCGGAAACGGCAGTCTGTAGGAGGCAAGTGCTCCAAAGCTCTAGAGAAAATCCAGGTTGTTTTGGAAGAAGAGAAGTGGGCTGAGTCCCTCACAATGCTAAATGGCATTGAGACGAGTGTAAAAACCTGCGCGTCAGACTATGAGCAGACCCAGATATGGAAGTTCAAAGGGTATGTCTACTACTCATTAGACGACTTTCCGAGCGCTATTCGCAATTACCGTAAGGTTATTGACGGAGCCGGCACACCGCCTGAATTGTCGCTGGATACGCGTTATACGGTTGCTCAGCTTTACACTGTCGAAGAGCAGTATGGTAAAGCCGCTATAGAGCTCGAAATCTGGATGGACGCAGCCAATATTATTGGTGGCGATGCCCGTGTCTTACTAGCTCAAATTTACTATCAGTTGAACCGAAAAACTGACGCCTTAGACATGTTGGAAATCGCGATCTCCGATGCCGAGTCGAAAGCAATTCTGCCGAAAGAAAACTGGTGGGGGCTGCAGCGGGTTCTCTATTATGAGAAAAATGACTATAAGCGGGTCACCCGCATTCTTGAAAAGCTGGTTAGGCACTATCCCAAATGGACTTACTGGAAGCAGCTCGGCGGCATGTATGGCGAGCTTGAACGTGAAATGGACCGGCTAGTAGCAACCGAAGTTGTCTATTTAAACGGCGAATTGAACAAAGAAAGGCAGATCATGAGTATGGCTTACATGTATCTGGGTGCAGAGGTACCTTACCGCGCTGCTCGGATTATTGAAAAAGGTATGCAGGATAAGGATGCTGAGGGCAAAACGTTAATTGCACGCAACGCCAAAAATCTTGAGATATTGGGAACGGCTTGGTATCAATCAAAAGACTTAAAGCGTGCCCTTAAAGCCCTTGAAAGTGCGTCCGAATTTTCCGACACTGGTAATCTTCAGGCTCGACTAGCGGGTATTTATCTCGATCTTGGTCGTGACAAGGAAGCCTACCGTGCGTCTCGACGAGCAGCGAAGAAAGGTGGCGTTAAGCGGCCTGATTCTAACTACCTTGTTATGGGTAATTCTCTAATCAATCTCCACTGCTACAAAGATGCAATTTCGGCATTCCAAAAGGCGTTGAAGAAAGCTAAAGATAAGAAAACCAAGCGTTACCCTCAGCAGTGGATTCGATATGCGGATACTGAGGGAAACAGGCTACAGAAGCTGCGTGATGTGGGCGCCAAGGTGCCGGGTTGTATCAAGGCTTAAACTACAGTAGTAACAAAAAAGGCCCAGTAATGAAGATTATTGGGCCTTTTTTGTATGATTTCGGCGACGGTTGTCGTGCGCGTAAGAGCGCAATCCATACAAGGGTCAATCTCAACTAGCCCCAGCAATCCTAACAGAGCTGTTATGCCGAGGCGCTAAAGCTGAGACAGATCGCGCACTGCGCCCTTCTCAGCACTGATCACCAGCTTCGCAAGAGCCTTGAGAGAAGCAGACCCCTTGCGCGGCCGTGCGCCAGCCAATTATATCTTGTAAAACCCGACGTTCGGCCAACTCCTCATCAGATACCAATACATTAATGGTGCGATTGGGCATGTCGATGCGAGTACCATCACACTGCTGACCCAAACCAATAGTACCGCCGAGCGGACCTAATTAGTGGACAATCACGACATCGCCTGCCTTTATTTGGTCTTCCAAGATGCATGAAATCGCTTCATCCTGACTTTTCATTATAAAAGCGGGGCCCTCAAAGACATGAATGGACTCATCGACGCGAGAGGTTTTCACGGTCGGCATCCAGTGACGACCAGCGGGTGCTTTGACTAAACGCCGTCTGTGTCGTGTGGGTACAGCGAATAACCGTTAGTTATATGGATTTACTGAATATACGAGAATTACGCTGATAATTATATAGAGACTGTTTTTGCGCGGGCAGGTCCGTTACCTTTGCCTCAACAAAGCCCTTTTCTAAAAACCAGTGAGCTGTCTGAGTGGTCAATACAAATAACCTATGAAGCCCCTTCTTCTGAGATTCCTTTTCAATTTCCTGCAACAGTCTTGAGGCTATGCCCTGGCCATGAAATTCGGAATGGGTGGCCACGCAAGCCAATTCGCCAATAGTCTCATCTGCAGTTGGGTAAAGAGCGGCACAGCCAAGCAATAAACCCTCCGGATGGACCACTACCATGAACCGAGAAATCTCATTTTCCAATAATTCACGCGAGCGTTTTACCAGCACCTGCTGACCTTCCAGCGGCGCGATTAACATGAGTATACCGCCGACGTCTTCAATAGTGGCGAATCGTACCACCTCGGAATAATCCTTCACGATCAACGTGCCACTGCCGTCGCGAGTCAATAATTCAGACAGTAACGCGCCATCTTCTGCACAGCCGACCAGATGGACCCGATCAACACCATTTCGACAGGCTTGGTAGGCGCACGACAGCAGTTGCTGTTCGGCTAAATCGGTAGACTTTACTGCCAAAGCACTGACCTCTGGCAAGGACAGGCTACGAATTAATACTTCATCCCTTAGGATGCCGCGTGCTTCGCTAAGAAATATAAGCTTATGCGCGTTTAATGCAATAGAAACCTGAGTCGCCACCTCTTGATAGCTTAGATTAAATGTCTCCCCTGTGGGTGAAAACCCAATGGGCGAGATAAGCACCAAGGCGTTTTCTGACAGCTGTTGCTCTATCGCACTGGCGTCAATACGACGGGTCTCACCCGTGTACTGAAAGTCCACACCATCGATAATGCCCACGGGCTTAGCAGTAATAAAATTGCCGCCAATCACGCGAATTTCAGCGCCATGCATAGGCGAATTGGGTAGTCCCATCGACAACTCAGATTCTATCTGCAGTCTGGTGCTGCCGACCGCCTCTTTAACACAGAGCATGGCGTCACTGTCTGTGATGCGACGATGCCCACTAAATTGGCTGTTAAGCTCTGACAGAGAGATACGTCTATCAATCTGTGGGCGAGCGCCATGCACGAGCACAATGCGGATACCCAGACTCTGTAACAGCGCAATATCGTGCACTGCACTATGAAAGTTGGCATGACTCACCGCGTCACCACCCAAAGCGATCACGAAAGTGCGGCCCCGATGTGCATGGATATAGGGCGAGGTCTGCCTGAAAAAATCTACGTAGTTGTTTGAGCTCATACAGCGATTATAAGCAACGTTGAGCAATAAGTTGAGAAAATTATTCACTCATCACGATATATAGCACGGTCTGCTCATAATAGTGCCCGTATTAGGATCCTAATACCGATAAACTAATAGAAGCATTAGGCATAGCGATTCAACAGGAGAGGATGAAACTAACCCTAGATGTCCTAAAATCGATGACCTACATTACTGTGGTCTGTGAGGAATGAATAAGTCCATTCCGTTACCCGAGAGGCTAAAATTGATCAGGACCAGCCCTTTTGCGAATGCCGCAACACAGGTTATGCTGGACCGCAGCGGCTTTTGTCAAATCGTGCCCCTCAATCGAAAATTATTGACCGGCTAAACATGGATACAGACATGCAGCATATTAGTAAGTTAGTTAAAAGGTAACCAATGAATGAGCATAGAATCCCCTCCTGTTTATTTTTCGTCGGAGCTAATTGCTGCCGAATATAAACGCCGCCTGGAACAGTATCTTAAGGTTGGAAATAAGACGTGGCTCCTAGAAAGGATGGAGGACTCGGTCTTTTGTCAGCAACTCCAGTTATTATGGGGCTGCAGCGATTTTGTTGGAGACCAATGTACCGTCAATCCTGATTTATTTGAAGCCTTAGCGAAAAGTGGTGATTTAGAGAGATCTTATTCCGATAATAGGTATCTGGAGCTGCTGCAGCTGGTCGGTATTAAAAATGAAGATCAGCTCACCCACCGGCTAAGAGTTTTTCGCCTTAGAGAAATGATAAGGATTGTCTGGCGTGATTTTACGCGACAGGCATCCATGGTTGAGACGACTAGAGACGCCACCCGTTTAGCCGAAGCCTGTATCAATGGCGCCCTCGATATACTGCATCCGTTGGTCTGCGTCGAGCTGGGCAAGCCCATTAGCCACAAAGGTGAAGAGCAGCGGTTGGTGGTGATCGCGATGGGAAAACTGGGTGCCCATGAGCTCAATATCTCCTCTGACATCGACCTTATCTTTGCCTATCCAGAGTCTGGCCAAACTGAGGGCGCCGAACGCAGTATTTCTAATCAAGAGTTCTTTATCCGATTAGGCCAAAAACTAATCGCCGCTCTCGATCGTCACACGGAGGATGGTTTTGTCTTTCGTGTGGATATGCGGCTGCGACCCTACGGTCAAAGCGGTGCGCTGGTACTTAATTTTGACGCTCTGGAGGAATATTATTTGACTCAGGGCCGCGAGTGGGAGCGCTACGCGATGATCAAAGCCCGGGTGGTGGCAGGCGCCCCAGCAGACGCAATGCTTCTCCATAATATGCTGAAACCCTTTGTCTATCGCAAATATTTGGACTATGGGGCGATCGAATCACTGCGTGATCTAAAACGCTTAATTAATCGTGATGTGTCACATAAGGGCATGCGCGACAATATCAAACTGGGCGAGGGAGGCATTCGGGAGGTGGAATTTACCGCCCAAACGCTGCAGCTCATTCGGGGCGGCCGCCAGCCACACCTGCAAACCCAGTCAATAAAAAAAGCGCTGGCATTTCTGGCTGTTGACGGTGTCATTTCTGACGCCGAGCAGCAGACCCTATGGCAGGCCTATGAATTCTTACGTAATACCGAGCATGCATTGCAAGGCATTGCCGATCAGCAGACCCAGCAGTTGCCCGAGGACAATCTCGGCATGCAGCGTGTCGCTGTGATACTTGGCTATGCAAACTGGGAGGCGTTTTACCTCCAATTACAAAATCATAGGTCGCAGATCCACAGCAGCTTTGAGGCGATTATTTCTTACCCTGATCAGGCACCCTTTAATGAAAGCGACTCTCACCTAGAAAATATCTGGCCGCAAACTCCGAGTGCAGGTAATATTTTGCAAAGTTTGCAGGCATTAGGCTACCAGCAACCCGAAGAGGCTGCAGATCAGTTACATGCGTTCTACAGCGGTCGAGCCGCAGAGGCCCTGGAGGCGGTTCCTCGCCGCCGCCTAGAGGCTCTTATGCCTAAGCTACTTGAGGTATGTGTTAAGCGTTCTGATAATAGTACTACCCTCACCAGGGTGCTGCGTCTGATTCAGTCGGTACTCAGGCGCAGCGCTTACCTAGCATTACTAGTGGAAAACCCACAGGCGCTTGAGCAGCTAGCAGTGCTCTGCGAGCGCAGCAACTGGATCTCCGATGAATTAGCAGCTTACCCCGCCCTTTTAGATGAGCTATTAGATTCCCGAAATCTTTATAGAATCCTCGATAAGCCGGCCCTGCGTGATCAATTACACCAGCAAATGCTGCGAATTGACCCAGGCGACCAAGAACAACAAATGGAGGCTATCCGTTATTTTTGTCGATCATACACCTTGCGAGTGGCAGCCTGTGAGGTCATGGATCTGCTGCCTCTCATGCAGGTCAGCGATTACTTGACTTGGATAGCCGAGGTCGTACTGGAGCATGTGACTCATGTGGCTTGGCATCAGTTGACGGTTACCTATGGCTCACCGAGCCTCAATCCAGAGTCCGATATAGACAGTGAAACCCCGGGCTTTATTGTAGTGGCCTACGGCAAGATGGGGGGTATTGAGCTGGGCTACCAATCCGATTTAGATTTAGTATTTTTGCATAATGCCTTAGCCAGCAACCAGACAGACGGCGAACGACAGATTGATAACAGTACCTTTTATATGCGCCTCGGCCAGCGCATCATCCATCTGCTATCGACTCCCACCCCTTCGGGTATTGCCTATGAAATAGATATGCGGCTGCGACCTTCCGGCAGCTCCGGTATGCTGGTATCGACCCTCGCCGCCTTTAAAAAATACCAGCAACGGGACGCTTGGACCTGGGAAAAACAGGCTCTCGTGCGCTCCAGAGTCGTTACTGGCGACAGTAATTTAGCTGCGGATTATTCTCGAGTCAGGGAAACTGTTCTAAGGCAGTCGCGAGACACGCAATCTCTGGCGAATGAAGTTCAGCAAATGCGCGAAAAAATGCGTAAACATCTAGGTCAAAACACTAAAGATGGCAAATTCTCACTCAAGCAGGGCTATGGAGGTATCGTCGATATTGAATTTATGGTTCAATTTGCAGTGTTGGCTTGGTCTCATACGCATCCGCTCCTTTCCCGATGGAGCGATAACATTCGCATACTTGAGTCCTTGGCTCAGTGTGGTTTGTTCACAGATGAAGAATCCCTCCAGCTTATAGACGCCTACAAGAGTTTGCGCACCGCAGGACATCGCTTACAGCTGCAAAAGCAGCTGGCTGAAGTGCCTTTGTCGGCATTTGTTGAACAGAGGGACATAGTGAAAACCCGGTGGAATTATTTAATGGATAATAATTAATAGAGGAATAAATCGATGTCATTTTCGGACCGCGATGGTTTTATTTGGATGGATGGTAAGTTAATTGATTGGCGCGATGCGCAGATTCATTTTCTTACATCATCCCTGCACTACGGTAATGCGGTTTTCGAAGGCATCCGCGCCTACGAAACCGAGAATTCTGGCACCTGTATCTTTCGCCTTGAAGACCACATCAAGCGCCTGTTTAACTCGGCAAAAATTTTGCACATGACACTCCCTTTCACCCAGCAAGAAATCTGTGACGCGCACCGCCAAGTTGTTCGCAGCAATAACCTCGACGCTGCTTATGTTCGCCCACTGGTGTTTTTAGGCTCAGAAGGGATGGGGCTGCGCGCAGAGGGTTTAAAAGTACATGTGGGTATCGCTGCATGGGACTGGCCTTCTTATATGTCTCCCGAAACCCTAGAGACGGGTCTTAAGGTACGCACTTCTTCTTACACAAGGCACCACGTCAATATTACGATGGTAAAGGCTAAGGCCAGTGGCAACTACATTAACTCGATGCTAGCGCTGCGAGAAGCTTTGGATTCTGGTTGCGACGAAGCTATCATGCTCGATCCAGAGGGTTATGTGGCCGAGGGCAGTGCTGAAAATTTCTTTATGGTTCGCGACGGTGTGATTTACACGCCAGATCTAACGTCCTGTCTCGACGGGCTTACCCGCGATACAGTATTTAAATTAGCGGCTGATCATGGCATTGAAGTGCGCGAGAAACGCATCTCACGCGATGAGGTATACATAGCGGACGAAGCATTTTTTACCGGTACTGCAGCAGAAATTGTGCCTATCCGTGAATATGATAGTCGCATTATTGGCTCAGGAAAGCGTGGCCCTGTGGCGACCGCATTACAGGCTGCTTATTTTGATGTCGTACGAGGTAAAACTGTTAAATACGCAAAATGGTTAGCGCCAGTTGCTGAGTAATATATTTACATTCGCTTGCAAATTTCGGCATGCCTGCAAGCGAACTAGTCTATTCTTCTGCGCCCTAAAACGCACTGGCATAACTCATTGTCAATCGCCGATAATGTAAAGTCGGCGTCTAGACTTTAAAAGGATGTCGTTCTTTTGCGAACGCCCTGTGGTGCTGTTATTTTGTCCAGATAGTATCGCAGGGGGCATGAGCAAAAATACTTTCTCTATCCGCTGCAACCCCGCCACTTTAATAAATCAAATTGGCAGTAAAGCCAGTATCTTCCAATAAGATGATGAGTGCTGCAGGTTCGATACCACCATTTATCGTATGCCCCGGTTCAAATTCATAGATCAAACAATGTAAATTTTCTAATACTTTTGTGGCGCCCAGCAGAGCAAATAATTCGTAACCTTCAATGTCGATTTTGGCTTATTTCGCACGGCTAAAATCTATTTTTTAAGTCTCTATAAATTCATCCAGCACAAGTTCTCCAATATCAATAGATTCATCGATATTTATATTTAACAAAGAGTGCCTACCCAAATTCTTATTTGAATAACGGTAGAGCTTTTTAATCTCTCGCTTGTTAGAAAATGCGTTGTTAACGGCGATTATATTGGATGCGTCATTATTTTTAATGTTGGACGCTAATAGCTCATAATTAAGTCGATCCGGCTCAAAGCAAAAAACAGTCCCAGATGCCGGCATAAGCTTATGCAGTAAGATGGAATACCAGCCAATGTTGGCGCCAATGTCTAAGCTAATATCGTTCTCCATAAATACGATATGATTGGACAAATAGTTGGAAACCTCCGGCTCATACTCACCATTTGTATAGATTTTTCTCCCCACGAAATTCTCAGTCTTGAATTTAAACTGCGCGCCGAATCTTCGCTCAACCGCCGTTAAAAATGGTCACCTAAAAATATAGCGGGCAAAATATATTGTATTGAACGAATAGGCAGGTTGATAATTTTAACTCCCTTGTGGTAATTATATAGGTCTCATAATTAGCGCAGTGCCCGCTATTTAGTCAACGAGTAATTGGCCGGATCAAGCTGATAACGTGTCAGCCAGTCCAATATTCTCGGATAATTTCGTATGCGCTGTACTCGCTCATTTGCGGCCATCGCGGGCTCAGCGGTCAAGTCGAAACTTGAGGATATTTTGCTACCCGAGAGAGTCGCTTGATCACTATTAAGATAGGCACCGTTTTGTAGTACTAGATAATCTCGATGGTAGGCAAAATTGTGCGGAGACCCAGGCGGCGTCGACGCTAATAAATTTCGCCCCAAGTTGACATAACTGGCCTCGGATAAAGCCGCGTGAAAGAGTGTGGGCATAATATCTTTATGGGAGGCTATCTGGCGACTATCGACTTTCATTCGCGTCTTATACTGATCTGGCAGATACAGATAAAATGGCACCGCCAACTGATGTAACTGTTCAGCCCGTTTATATTTCATGCCGCGTATTGAATGGTCACCTGTAACTGCGATAATAGTATTGTCTCGCCTATGACTTTGCTTAATGCGTGAAATAAAACGCCCGAGGTGATCATTAGTATAGAGATAGGTATCCAATGATTCTGGCGGTAAGCTCTGTAGCCTCGAAGCCAGAGTGGCGGGCGCTTCAACCGAGGGTTGAAGGGTATGCACTGGCAGATGATAGGGCGGGTGATTCGTCACCGTAAGGTTGACGATAAAATGGGGCTGACTGTCCGCGTTTAGACTATTAAGTAACTGCCATGCCTGCTCAAAAACATAGCTATCTTCCCCGCCCCATACCGAACGTTTCATCTTAGGAAATAGTGTTTTAAGACGGTTTGCCCCAATAAATTCGTCGAAGCCCTGTACTTTAAAAAAACTCGCCAGATTCATTTCACCCTCGAAGCCGCTATAGATAAAGACCGTCTTATAACCAGCCTTTTTAAATACCTGTGTTGACGCTGTCTGCAATGGAATATGCTGATATTTTGAACGGCTGATTTGGGCGTATTGGCTGTTTGCTAGCAAGCTGATTAGAGAATCTTGAGTACCATTGGTTGCCGGCAAAAAATGTTGGAAATAGACATCTTCGGCGAGATGCGACTTCATTGCGCCGGCCAGATTAAGCCCGTTACTAAATCTGTCGGTCAACAAGGACTGGCTCATGCTCTCTAGAATATTGAGCACCACATGTGGTGGTTTAGTTGCCAGAAAATCAGATTTTTCAGTGTGGGTAAAGAACTGTTCAAATAGATTATTTTCGGTCGGAGAGCGGCCATAAAATTTTTCAAATAGCTGCCGTCCGTCCGAGTCGCTTGCCGGGCTAAACAGTTTCGATTTGCGGAACTGCCTATGGCCGTAATACATCGCAATCAGGCCATTGGGCACGAGATTATTAATGGCCACATCTGATGATGGAGCAAGATGTCGATAGGACAACGGAAATGTTGAAGCGGTTCCACGGCCAAGTAATGCTAAAAGTATTATTGGTATTAGCACTCCAAAAATCACGAAGCGCCTAGTGCTCATTCTGAATGGGAGTACGCGCTTTACTATAAACTGCAACATACGAGTGTAGATGACCATGCTCACTAGTGCAGAGACAGCGCCTACCGCAGCTAGTTCCAAGAAGTTGTCTAGTCCATAGATGCTTTTCGCAGCCGTGGCGACTCCGTAGTAAAAGCCTTCGAATACGAAGGCGTCGAAGGGGCGATCAAAGAAACTTATATAGCCAATATTGGCAACAGAGAGAAGCACGGCCAAAAGTATGAGGCAATAACCCATTGATACATTGAGACCCCAGATTAATGCTGCGGACTTATGGAATCGCCTCGGCAGGGCTAGCGCGGTAATGCTGAGTAGAAATCCCAGCAGCATAGCGCGCACAACGACCGCGATATCGAAGCGCAATCCAATCCAGAACGCGGGCCACAGATCGGCGCCAGCTAATGGCAGATCGGCAGGCGTATAGGCCGCGAGGACAATTAGCCGGGCAACTAAAAAAACGGCGCTACAGAGTAAAATCAATAGGGCTATCAGCACTAACACGCGCACAGTGGCGGTTTCGTTTTGGTTCAATAACTGGGGCGGGGATTTACTGTCAGATACGACCATGGAGGGCCCTTTGGCTGAAGCTCTTATTAGATTCTAACGTTGATTATTCTACCATCAAACAGGGCCCGGTTATGCGCTTAATGTTGCCTAGTCATGGCCTAATCAGCGGGTTTCTGCTATGTTAATCGCGCTGGCTAAGGCCTTATTTTGCTGATGAGTCATCCCTCTATGTCGAGATTTCTATACTCCGTCTTGTTCTACCTTTTACTGCCGGCAATTTTGCTGCGCCTGTTATTACGTGGATTGAGCTCCCCGGGCTATGCTAGTCGCTGGGGCGAACGCTTTGGTTTTGGGGTCAAGGGAGGATCGGCATCTAATACCATTTGGCTGCATGCGGTCTCTGTGGGCGAGACAGTTGCCGCTACGCCGCTAGTAACCGCCTTGCAGGAAAAATTGCCGAACTATCGACTGATGGTTACCTGCATGACAGTGACCGGCTCAGTGCGGATCAAGGCAGCCTTTGGCGACTCAGTCGATCACAGTTATGCGCCCTATGATATGCCGGATGCAGTGGCGCGCTTTTTGAATCGTGTTAAGCCCAAGATGCTGATTATTATGGAGACTGAGCTGTGGCCTAATACAATTGCGGCCTGCCATCAGCGCAACATCCCAGTAGTGTTGGCCAATGGTCGTCTATCTGAACGCTCTGCCCAAGGCTATCAGCGGATTAGGCCATTGGTGCGTCCTATGTTATCTGGCCTGTCCGCAGTTGCCGCCCAGCATCGAGATGATGGAGCACGTTTTATCGCGCTGGGTTTGCCTGAAGCAGCGCTGCAGGTAACGGGCAATATCAAGTTTGATTTGAATCTGAGTCCGGCAGTGCGAAGCCACGCCGCCGCGCTTGCAGATCAATGGCGTGGGAATAGTAGACGACAGATTCTATTAGCAGCCAGCACCCATCATGGGGAGGACGAAATCATCCTAGCCGCGTTTGCACAGATAAAAAAGCAGGTCAGCAATCTGTTGTTGGTTTTAGTGCCAAGGCATCCTGAGCGTTTTGACCAGGTCGCTCGGCTCTGCACTGATGCAGGGTTTTCTCTGGCAAGGCGCAGCGGCAATGACTCTTTAACAGAGACTGACATACTGCTAGGTGACAGCATGGGAGAACTCACGGCGTTCTTTGGTGCCTGCGATATTGCCTTTGTGGGTGGCAGCTTAGTACCCACTGGGGGTCACAATATGATTGAGGCAGCAGCTTGGAATGTACCGGTGTTAACGGGGCCGCATCTGTTTAATTTTACGGAGGTATCACAGCTACTATTGGCCAACGACGCGATGCGTCTATGCGAAACAGAGCAGCAGTTGGTTGACCAGAGCCTTGAGTTGCTGGGGAATCAACAGCAGCGGGATGCCATGGGACGCGCCGCGGGCCGCGTAGTTGAAGCGAACAGAGGCGCGCTGGAAAAGTTAGTAGTCATAATAGCTGGCCTTATCTAACAAGCCTTATCGAGCAATACTGAGCTGTGGGTCAAGCCAGGCATTGAGTTTGTAAACATCATCAGGGGATAGCTGCCCGGCGACCTCTTTAAGCCGCATCATCGACAAAATGTAGTCATAGCGAGCATTCGCATAGTTGCGACGGGCCTGATACACCGTACGCTGAGCGACAAGTACGTCAACGATATTTCTCGTGCCCACCTCATAACCAGCCTGCGTAGCCTGCCGCGCACTGTCTGCAGAGGTGATTGACTGCTTGCGGGCCTTCACTCGGGCGGTATTGGTCAAGACAAGCTGATGCAGAGAGCGAGCTGCTTGGATGGTTTGCCGCCGGGCGGCACTATAGCCTTCTGAAGAGGCGATTGAGCGCTGCTTCGCCTGACGACTCTGAGCGGATATTGATCCGCCTATCCATATAGGCATGGTCACGGAGACGACAAATGAATGGCCATCCTGCTGGCGTTCAAAGTCTGAGGTATATCTGGTGCCATCAGCGTCAGAGTCGAAATATGTGGCGCTACTAGTAACTTTGGGTAAACGAGCCGCCGCTGCGGCTCTGGCTTGGTTATAGGCTGCGTCTTTGCCCAGTTCAGCAACCTTTAACTGGAAGTTATTGCCAATCGCAAAATCTACCCATTCCTGATTACTAAGTGGCTCGGGGTTGGTTGCCATAAACTTATCAGTAAGGCCCGCCAATACCTCATGATTTTGCCCCGTCAGAACCTGCAGACCTTCAAAGGCAATATTTAGAGACCCGCGAGCCTCCAAACTATTAACCGCCGCATCATCAAATACTGCCTGAGCTTCATGAACATCGGTGACTGGCAGCAAGCCAACTTCAAAGCGTTCGCGAGTTTGCTCAAGCTGGCGTTGAATTGCTCGTTCTTCGGCGCTGCGGGTTTCCAGATTGTCATAGGCACGCAGCACATTAAAATAGGCTTCACTAACACGAATGATCAGCGACTGCTGATCAGCGGCAAACTGCGCATGGGCACTTTTGCCTAGTGCTTTACCACTTTTAAAGCTGTACCAAGAGGGCATATCAAACAGAGCCTGCCTCAGGGATACCCCATAAGACGTTTCTTTGCTGTCAATAAGTCCCATGGCGCTAGAGTTCACCGGTGTGCCATTAATAATAATGATTGAGTTTGAGTCATCATTGATTTCAGACCTTTTATAGTCACCAGAAACGGCCAGCTGTGGCAACAGAGCGCCGCGCGCTATGTTTTTGATTTCGCGATCAGCATTAAAGCTGGCCCGAGCAGCGCGCAAAACGGGATCATTCTGTAGCGCACTCTCATAGATATCTTTAAGGGAGTCAGCCAAGCTGATCTGAGCGACCAATAAAGTGGTACTGATGGCAAATAATCCTTGTTTGACCAAACGCATAAAATCTCCGTTAGAATTCTTGTAGTCAGTGACGCTCAGTGGTGAGCATCGGGTACATTTATCGTTTTTTAATTGCACACATTCTAGCAGACTTGCCACCTGGGATAGCAAATTTGCCCGGCAACTCCCTAAGCATTTCCACCATGCTTTACTTCGATGAAAAATCCAGATTTTTAACAAAATTCTCTAACATTTTCTCGAGATTCTCTTTTACTTTAGAGGACGCCTTAAAAAAAGCACTCTGTGCTGATTTGTCTATTCGTTGATTTATCCGAATAATAGCCAGTAGTCCGTGTACGTATGCATGCATTGAGATACTATTAAGTTTCACTGCACCTGCATTGCCGTGGTGCATATGATGTAATCTTTCTAAAAGCATTCTAAAGGCCTTATCAGCGGCTGCTAATAGCTCAGGGAAATCAGTCTTTTTTAATGGATAGTTAAACATAAGATCTATGATATGTTCGTTGGCTAATCCAAATTCAATATAGGTCATACCGCATTTTACGAGGTCATCAGCTGGGTTGTCGGTGGCTTTATTCTTGTTCATTTCTGAGGCAAAATTTTCAAAGCCGAGTGTGGCAACCTCTGCCAGCATATGTTCTTTTGAGTCAAAGTGTCGGTAGGGAGCGGTTTGAGAAACCTTTGCAATTTTGGCTATCTTCCTAAGGCTAATACTCTCGATTCCATTGGTTGAGATCCAGTCATACGCACAAATAATCAATTGCTGTTTTAAATTTCCATGATGATATTGCATTTCACAGCCGGCCACTCAAGTTGACAGTGTAAACTTTAACCTATAATGTGCTCACTGTAAACATCTTTAACTTGATCTCAAAGGTTCTCATGAAAATAATTATAATAGCCGCGCTGATATTCCTAACGACGCCTATTTTTGCGCAGAAATATGTTGATTTACATGAAGTTACCATCGTAGAAGAATATGCGGTGGTTAAGATGCTGCCTGCTAAAGTTGTCCCAAAAAGACAATCTTTACTGGCATTTGAGGTGCCCGGAAAAGTAAAAATAATTACGGTTGATATTGGTGACAAGGTAAAAAAAGGTCAACTACTGGCTGAATTAGAGGATGCAGAGGCATTAGCACGCGTAAATGAAGCCCAGGCTAATTTTTTGATGGCCAAAAATACATTTAAGCGATCCCAGGTACTAGATGCAGCCAGTTATGTGTCAGAGCAGCGACTTGAAAGTGAGGAGTTTAGAGCTCAAATCGCTAAAGCCCAGTATGAAATAGCCATGACTAAATTCCAACAAACCAAGATCCAAGCCCCCTATGATGGCATTATTCAAAGCCGTCTATTGGACGAAGGATCTATTGTTAATCCCAGCGTTGCGATCTTGGAAATTTTAGATTCTAAATACGTTAAAGCGAAAGTCTCCTTACCAAAATCTATCATTTCACAGATGCGTGTGGATCAGACATATCCTTTCCTTATTGGCGATCAAAAGTCTGAAGCCAGATTAATGAGACTAGCGCCAATGTCATCAAAGGGCTCAAATAACCGGCTAGGGATATTTGCGTTTGATGAATTTTTTAGTCCCGGAGCTACAGCAAGATTGGTCTTAACCATAAAAGAATTTAAACCAGGAGCATGGGTCCCTTTAAATGCTTTATCCCAAGCAGAGCAGGGCCTTTGGAACGTATTTACTGTATCCGATGATGGTACTACCCAGAAAGATTATGTAGAGTTAATCCATATTGAAAATACCATGGCTTATGTATCTGGCACTTTAACAACCGGTGATAGGGTGATTGTCGGCGGTGCATCGAAAGTCGCGGAAGGCCAAGTCGTGCGAGATAGCCAATGAAGAAAATCGTCGATCTCTATTTGGACCGTCCGAGGCTTTTTCTTCTTGCGATGCTATTTATTATTGCCGGTGGGCTCCTGTCCTACGATTCACTGCCCCGTCAGGAAAACCCTCAACTAGCAGAGCGCTGGGGCGACATTACCGCGGTATTGCCGGGTGCTACGCCGCAGAGGATGGAGACTCAGGTAGCGGATGTTCTGGAGACACAGCTCCGAGAAGTTGACGAAATTAAAATAATAGAGTCCAGATCTTTATCTGGCATTGTGAGCATTGGTTTAGAATTCAAAGAAGCTGTTGGAAAAGGTGAAACAGATGAAGTTTGGGCCAAGGTTCAGGACAAGTTAAGCGAGAGTGCTGCGCTAGTTCCCCTTGGCACTGATATACGTCTCAATCATAGCGGCCCACCAACAACAGTGCTATTTGCCTTGCAGTGGCAAGGGGATGGTGATCCCCAGCCGATTATCCTGTCTCGCTTAGCCAGTCAGCTTAAAAGAAAATTAGCCAATATTGTCAATTCAGAACAAGCATTGATTTTCGGCGATACTAAAGAAGAAATTGTTGTCCGGGCCGACCTAGATTTATTGACTGATGCTGGCA
>Ga0209709_10001955_pt1 | contig 18449 bp, 3 predicted proteins | sample ArcticOcean_MG_C_2_FD_187435 | JGI IMG/M metagenome (GOLD analysis project Ga0209709, IMG submission 187435) | Marine microbial communities from western Arctic Ocean - ArcticOcean_MG_CB4_136 (SPAdes) (version 2) | ecosystem: Environmental > Aquatic > Marine > Oceanic | place: Arctic Ocean... | reverse complement strand
ATGCAAGAGGACTTAAGGTTGTTGATGGTGCCGGAGTGGATATTGTCAATTCAATTATTAAGAATAACGTTTCTTCAGCTGATTTAGTAGAAATTGAAATTGGTTCAAATGCCACTGCATCCATCAGATACAGTATGATACCAAATGGGCAAAATGCTATTAATAGTGATGGCACTCTAACATGGGGTTCAGGAAACATAGATGTAGACCCCATGTTTGTGGATACTGCCAACGGCAATTATCACCTGCTCGCCTCATCCATGCTCATCAATGCGGGTCACCCCGATTCCACCGATAGTGATGGCACAAGGGCGGATATTGGCGCCTATCCATATCTAAATACCTACTCTGGCCCAATGTGGTTCGTAAGTGGTAACGGAAATGATACCACAGCAACTGGTGAAGGCTCTAATTCATTTCGGTCAATTCAAGCTGCGATTAATTTTGCATCTGACGGAGATGAAGTAAATGTAGCTTCAGGTCATTATTTTGAAAACATCAATTTTAGAGGTAGGGCGATTGTTGTTAAAGGTACTGGCAATAGTATAATCGATGGTGGTGGCAACGGAACCGTGGTTACGTTTGAGAGTGGTGAAGATACGACAACGGTATTAAGTGGGTTTACTATTCAAAATGGTACCGCTGTTGCTGGTTATTTTGATTCTGGTCCATTTTCAAGTGGTGTTGGCGGCGGGATATTATGTAATGGCGCAAGTCCAATATTAGATAATTTGATTATAAGGAATAACACTGCTAACGAGGGAGGAACATATGGTGGTGGGATTTATGCTACTAATGGGAATATCAGCATTCAAAATTGCGTTGTAAGGAATAATTCAGCAGGTTATGGCGGTGGTGTTTGGATCCACGGAAGTTCGGGCTCAATAAAAAATTCTGTTATTTATGATAACACAAGCGGTGATACAGGAACGAGTGTCGGTATAGCAAGCAGTGGTTACACCACTTCCGTGATAAATACGGTAATCTATAATAATAATGCAAGAGGACTTAAGGTTGTTGATGGTGCCGGAGTGGATATTGTCAATTCAATTATTAAGAATAACGTTTCTTCAGCTGATTTAGTAGAAATTGAAATTGGTTCAAATGCCACTGCATCCATCAGTTACAGTATGATACCAAATGGGCAAAATGCTATTAATAGTGATGGCACTCTAACATGGGGCTCCGGCAACATCGACTCCGACCCACTTTTTGTCGATGCTGATAACGGCGATTACCGCCTATCTGATTATTCACCTGCTATAGGCGCCGGCACAGCAACAGGCGCACCAACAACAGATATTACCGGTGTGCCAAACAGCAGGCCAATTCCATCCGGATCTAATCCAGACATGGGTGCCTATGAGAATGCGTATGCCAGCCAGCGGCCTAAGGCAGGCACCATTGCTGATGGTCTGGGAACTGACGTGGACTGGAGTAATTCCAGTTCATCCCTTTCTGCCAACTGGGCGTCGTTTACAGATAATGATGCGGTGACCTATGAGTACGCTGTTGGAACCGGAACAGGAAATGGATCATCAGGAACAAATTATTCCCTCAGCTTTGATGGGGTAGATGATTATGTGGAGTACATTGCTGGCGTAGAACCGTCAGGAGCCCTTTCAATAGGAGCATGGTTTAAAACAACTATGACAGGAACTGCTAGGATTGTTAGCAAAACGAGCAGTGAGAATATATTCTTTCTCATGATTCAAAACGATGGATTGATACGTTTTAACGTAATGGACGGAGCGTGTGTGACGACCAATTCTTTCAATGATGGGATCTGGCATAATGTAATAGGCTCTTGGGATGGGTCCACTGTACGAATATATGTAGATGGAAATTTTCAGGTTGAAGGACCTGCAACGATAAATACAGACTACACAAATGTTAATACTGCGAAACCCTTCATTGGAACACAGGATCCAACCTGGGAGAACTTTGATGGCCTACTTGATGAGATTGCCGTTTGGGAAGATGCATTAACAGCCACAGAAATAACGGCATTATATAATTCCGGTAATGGATTAGAAGCATTATCTAATTCGGGTAATTACACATCATCATCCAATCTACAAGGCTACTGGAACTTCAATGAAGGTTCTGGAACCACACTTACTGACCAAACTTCCAACGGTAATGACGGCACCATAAATGGTGCCACCTGGAGCGATGATGCACCCACAATTACAAGCTCAGGCTCCGGTGCAATATCTGATATACTTTCCTGGACATCCAACAGCAGCGATACATCGGTTACTGTTTCTGGTTTGAACCTTACGGAAGGAGAGACCTATACTTTTAGTGCCCGAGCCACGGATACGGATAATCAGCTCTCGGACACCACTACAACCGATGGGGTGACCATTGATACAGATGCGCCAGTGATCTCCAGTGTGGCGGAAGGGTCGGCAACTTCCGTTTCTTCCAATACTCATTCTCTCAGTTTTGATGGGGTGGATGATGATGTGAATATTGGAGATATCGATTTAGTAAATCATTTTACAATTATTTCATATGTCAAACCGGATTATAGTTTATGGAACGGTGATGGAGGTGAGAATGATATGATAGTTGGTAAAGGCAATAGTTATATGTTAGGAATACATGAAACATGGGGATTATATGCAGAATTATTACCTACGGGTTCAGGAACATGGGTGGGCTCAAACTCCACTTATTTGCAAGATAATGGAATAAGCCCTACTTTTCTTTCAGAAAATGCTTGGTCCCAAGTAGTCGTAACTCATGATGGACAGGATTTAAAAGTCTATGTAAACGGAGTAATAATTTACCAGATTACATTATCCATCGATATAAATCAAAATGACCAATCAACAGTCATTGGTAACTGTTCAAGCCCTCATGCCGACAGGTGGTTGAATGGTATTATAGATGAAACATCAATTTGGAATACTGCTCTTTCTCAATCTGAAATCCAATCCTACATGTCCACATCACCCACGGGAAGTGAATCTGGTTTGGTCGGCTACTGGAATTTCAACGAGAACACTGGATCAACGCTTACAGATCTTAGTGGAAATGGAAATAACGGCACCATAGTTGGTGCTACCTGGAGCGATGATGTGCCTGCTACATCAACAGACGGTGGAGACGCGGACTACCAAAATGTTGCCGATGAGCTCATCATTTCCTGGTCCGGCTCTGACGCTGGTTCAGGGATTACCACTTATGAATACGCCATTGGCACATCTTCGGACGGGTCAGACATCACAGAAAGCGACTGGAACGCTAACGGCACAGTTACGTCTGACACAGTTTCAAATTTAAGTTTATCCGATGGTCAAATTTATTACCTGAGCGTCAGGGCCACGGACGCCGCTGGAAATGTTTCTGATATCCTTACCGGGGACGGTATTACCATTGATCTCACGGCACCCGCGGGTACCACCGTGAGTGACGGCACGGAGGATGATATTACTTATACCGGTTCAGATTCCACCTTGTCAGCCAACTGGGCTGCATTTACTGAAACAGTCTCTGGGATTGCCAAGTATGAGTATGCCATCGGCACATCCAGTGGCGGAACAGATGTTTTGGACTGGACAGATAATTCCACGAATACATCTTTTACAAAAACAAGTTTAAGCCTTTCCAATGGCACCGACTATTATATGAATGTACGGGCAACGGATCTGGCCGGGAATGTTTCTCCAATAGTTACCAGCGATGGTGTTATTGTGGATACAGCTGCTCCGGTGGCGGGCAGTATCATTGACGGCACAGATACGGATATTGACTGGACGAACAGCACAACAACCCTGTCAACAGAATGGGATGGGTTCAGCGATGGTTTAAGCGGTATTGACTATTATGAGTATGCCATTGGGACAACATCTGGTGGTACGGAGATTGTTGATTGGACGGATAGTTCAATTGATACAGAAGAGTTAACGCTCACTAATGGTACAACCTATTATGTAAGTGGCCGGGCTACGGACAACGTAGGTAATGTATCAACCACAGTCACAACAGATGGTATAACGGTTGATACGGATGCTCCGGTGATCTCCAGTGTGGTGGAAGGATCGAGTAGTACGGGAGATAACTACTCGCTCAGCTTTGATGGGGTGGATGATGAGGTCAATCTGTCTGATGATATCTTATTAAATGATCCAGAAAGCTTTACAATAATGATATATTTAAAAGATTTAATCTATGATCTTGAAAATTATTCTGAACCATTCATCATTGGCACTGGTGAAGGAGGACACTGGATGATTAGAGCTTTCCCAAGTGAAGACAAAATAAAGTTTTCTGTTTACATAGGTGGAACATGGCACGCCGCTGAAACAACAAATGAATATGATGGGGCTTGGCATTCTTTAGCTGCGGTGTATTCAAGAACAGATGGTCAGATAACTTTATACAAAGATGGGCTATTGAGTCAATCTACTAGTATACCAACATCAAGCCTATATAATCATTCAAGTTGGGACTATGTAGCACTGGGAGGGGGATTTGGCTCAAATATAAATGCAAAATTGGATGAATTATCAATTTGGAATACTGCTCTTTCTCAATCTGAAATCCAATCTTATTTGACAACATCACCCACTGGCAGTGAATCTGGTTTAGTAGGCTACTGGAACTTCAACGAAGGTACAGGTACAACTCTAACAGACCAGACTTCCAATGGAAACAATGGCACCATAGTTGGCGCCACCTGGAGCACGGATGTACCTGCTACATCCACAGGCGGCGACGACGGCGACTACCAAAATGTCGCTGATGAGCTCATTATATCCTGGTCTGGCTCTGATGAAGTTTCCGGAATTTCCACTTATGAATACGCCCTGGGCACTACTTCTGGTGGGTCGGATGCTATAGATTGGACCAGCACCGGCACATCTACGGCTGACACAGTTTCAAATTTAAGTTTATCCCATGGTCAAATATATTACCTGAGCGTCAGGGGCACGGACGCCGCTGGGAACGTATCGGATGTGCTTACCGGTGACGGGATAACCATTGATCTCACTGCTCCAGCGGGGACCACCGTGAGTGACGGCATGGGGAATGACATTGCATATACTGGTGCAGACTCTACACTGTCTGGCAACTGGGCTGCCTTTACTGAATCAGTCTCTGGTATTGCCAAGTATGAGTATGCCATCGGTACATCCAGCGGTGGTACAGATCTTCTAGACTGGACCGATAATTCAACGATCACATCCATAACCAAAACGGGATTATCCCTTATAAGCGGTACGGCATATTACCTGAGTGTGCGTGCTACAGATATTGCCGGGAATATATCGGATGTGATCAGCAGCAATGGGGTTACGGTTGACCTGGCGGGGCCAATAGCCGGCACGATCATTGACGGCACCGAGACCGATATAGACTGGGACAACAGCACAACAACCCTGTCGGCGGACTGGACCGGCTTCAGCGATGATATAAGCGGTATTGACAATTATGAGTATGCCATTGGGACAACTTCGGGTGGAACGGAAACCTTAAGCTGGACAAACAACACCACTAATACCATAATCACCAAAACCGGACTAACCTTGAGCAATGGTGCAACCTATTATATAAGTGTCCGGGCTACGGACAACGTGAGCAATGTATCAGCCACAGCTACAACAGATGGGATTACTGTAGATACAGATGCACCAACAATTGCCAGTGTGTCTGAAGGATCTATCGAAGAAGATATAGATTTTCAAAATAGCGACAGCACACTGATCATTTCTTGGTCCGGAGAAGATAATGCATCCGGAATTTCCACGTATGAATATGCCCTGGGCTCCACATTCGGTGGGACGGATATAGTTGACTGGGCCGCTAACGGCACAGCCATAGCTGATACACTATCAGGATTAAACTTAATTGAAAACCAAACATACTATGTAAGCGTCCGGGCCACGGATAATGCGGGGAATGTTTCGGATATAATGATGGGGGACGGTATTCTCATTGATATGACCGCACCCGCAGTTGAAACCATCCTTGATGGCCATGGTAATGACCTGATTTATACAGGATCAGACAGCTCGTTGACTGCCAACTGGTCTGATTTCAGAGATCTGGTCAGCGGCGTTGCCGGTTATGAAATTGCCGTGAATGATGGGAATGTTTATCCATGGACCTGGATAGGCAGTGAATTATCTCATACTATTATTGGATTGGATCTGGAGCATGCTGCTTTTTATACTGTAAATATACGGGGCACGGATAACGCCGGAAATGTATCTGAAACAAGTTCAACAGACGGCATCACAGTGGATACGGAGTCGCCCGGCTCGGTACTGAATATTGTGGATGATTATTATAATGAAGCGGGCTGGGACGAAGGTGTGCAGATCCAGGGCACAGCCGCTGATGGTAATATGCAGTCTGGACTGAGCATTGTGGAAGTTGCCATCCAGGATACTAGCGATAATACCTACTGGTCTGGTAACGATTGGACAAGCGGTGAACAATGGCTCCAGGCGGAAGGAATGGACTCTTTATATTATGAACTTTCTGCTGATCAATTGACTGATGAACATATTTATCGGGTACGGTCCCGATCCACCGATGCTGTGGGCAATATCCAATCAGATTACGGTGAAGACATGTTCACTTATGATATTACCGAGCCCAACACAACACTAGATATTCCCGATGATTATTATAACAGTGCCGGTTGGGACGCAGTCACCCATATACAGGGCACGGCAGAAGATGCCACTTCCGGGAGCGCACTTGTTTCTGTACTGATCCAGCGTAATATGGATAATCTCTATTACGGCTCTGATGGCTGGGTAGATACGGTTCAATGGCAACTGGCAGAAGATACAGAAAACTGGCTCTATGATTTTTCTTCTTCAAATTTGGATAATGGTGTGACCTACTCAATCCAGGTTCGGGCTGAAGATGTGGCCGGGAATGTAGAAACATCCTTTGCAAGCGACAACTTTACCTATGATATCACGCCACCGGGTTCAGATGTGCTTATTGAAAGAAATTTTTACAATAATATTAATTGGTCTGCTGCCAATTCCATTTCCGGAACAACCTCGGATTCCACATCCGGGCTCAGTACAATTTCCATTTCCATTTTACGTAATAGCGATAATTATTATTGGGGCGGTACCAATTGGACATCCAGCGAAAACTGGATCGCTCCCGATGGTGTAGCTTCCTGGACCTATGGCTTAAACGGGAACAATCTTACCAATGGCGTATCCTACACCATTTCATCCCGTGGCCAGGATATTGCAGGCAATATTCAGGCTGAATATGGGCAGGATGCCTTCACCTATGACCTGACTGCACCCGTCGTTGGTCAGGTGAATGATGGTGCCGAAGCTTCTGACCAGGACTGGAGCAATTCTACCACAGAAATGTCAGCCAACTGGTCAAATTTTTCTGATGTAACCAGCGGGATCGTTGGCTATGAATACTCCATAGGTTCCAGCCCCGGTGGCACAGATGTGCTATTCTGGACAGAAAACGGAACAGATACAACTTTTACAGAGGATGTGTCACTGAACAGCGGGGATATCTACTATGTTTCTGTAAGGGCCACAGACGCAGCTGAAAATGTATCCAATGTGCAAACGTCTGATGGTATCACCATTGATGCAGTGAATCCAACGGTGGGAGACATCTTGGAAGGTTCAACGGAGCAGGATTACGATTATCAGCAAAACAGTACATCACTCATCATATCCTGGGCCGGCTCAGATGCTCTGCGATCTTTCCGCAATGGACGTGACCTATCCGCATTCAGTGTATCCCTGGGAACGCTCCCAGCTGCTACAGATGTGGTAGACTGGGTGATTGTTGGCAATGTGAATAGTTATACTTTTTCTGGCCTTAATCTTCAGGAAGCGGTCACCTATTATGCCAATGTAAAGGCACTGGACCTGGCAGGCAACGAGTCTGAAGTGGTCTCTGGTGATGGAATCACGATTGACCAGTCCGGACCGATACCGGGATCTATTAATGATGGAGAAACGGCTGATATTGACTGGGTGAACATTAATTATTTATCGGTTGGTAACTGGACCGGTTTTACGGATTCTTTAAGCGGGATAGGCGAGTATGAGTATTCTCTGGGCCTTTCACCTGGTCAGACTCAGGTTGTCTCCTGGACATCTTCTGATCTGGATACAACGATCACTGTTTCGGCGTCTTTGACTGAAGGTCCAACCTATTATGCTAATGTACGCGCCGTAGATTCGGTTTCAAATGTCGGAGACCTTGTAAGCTCAGACGGGTTTGGCCTGGATGTTTCCGTACCCGTTACCGGCAATGTCTATGATGGGTTAGCAGATGACTTATCCTGGACCAATATTATAGATTCAATTTGGGCAAACTGGGAAGGTTTTAGTGATCTATACAGTGGCATTTCATTTTATGAAACTGCTGTAGGTACATCGCCTGGTGGGCAGAATACTGTAGCTTGGATAAGTGCGGATACAAATATTACCACCAGCCACGCTGAATTAAGCCTTGAACACGGCAGCACCTATTATTTCAGTGTTCGGGCCACGGATGTGGTGGAGAATGTGTCTTCTCCGGGAACAAGTAATGGTATCACCATTGATACACTGTCTCCGGTGATAAATCTGATGGCAGAAGCAAGTTCGGAAGACCCATTGTTCCAGGGGAGTGATAGTTCCATAACATTATTTTGGGCAGCAGATGATGATTTGTCCGGCATTGAACATTATGATTATGCCTTAGGTTCTAGTGCAGGTGAAAGCGATCTTTTGGCTTGGACAAATGCGGGCACAGATCTAAGTATAACAATCGGTGATTTAATTCTTGAAGAAGGTTCAAAATATTATGGGTCTATTCGCGTGTATGATCAAGCCGGAAATATGACCGAAGCGAATGGCAATGGCGTTACAATTGATATCACTGCCCCCGACACAGGTAGTGGTATGGATATTACGGATATAAATAATACAGCAGACCAAAGTTATACCAGTTCTACAACAACGCTGCAGGCATCCTGGGATGGTTTCGCAGATAATTTGAGCGGTATCGCTGATTATGAATATGGCGTAGGTTCTGCCAGTTTGCAAACAGACATACAAGATTGGATCTCGGTGGACCTGGACACCTTCATGCTGGACAATTCCTTTACATTGGATAATAGCGATACTTATTATATTTCCATACGTGCCATTGATTCCGTAGGTAATGTATCTGATGTCATTTCTACGGATGGAATTATTGCGGACCACGAAGGGCCGTTTGGTTCTCTGGCAATAGATGGTGATTCTGCCGATATAGACCGTCAAAATTTTACAGATATTTATTCTGGTCGATGGGTAACATTCGAAGATCAACTCTCCGGGTTAGCCTTCTATGAAGTAGCTCTCTACGATTCAACCAGCGCATCATACACAATCCCATGGGACAGCCTGGGGCTTGATACCTTGGTTGAATTTATCGACCTAACCTTGGCCCAGGATCATGAATATAAGCTCCATATTAGAGGCATTGATCACGTTCAGAATACAGGAGAGATTACTGCCAGTGATGGTGTCTTAATTGACCAAACGGCGCCCATGTCACCGCAAAACCTGGTAGGCTTTTTCTCCAATGAAAGAATTTATTTAACCTGGGAATCAAATCTGGAACCAGATTTATCTCATTATATAGTTTATGCTGGAGCAGATTCACTACAACCAGTTACTGTTTTGCAAACAGGTGATACGGAAGCGGAAGCGTTTTTGCCCGAGTTTTCTAACGATGAAGATGTTTTTCTTCATATTACCGCCACAGATATACCGGGGAATGAAAGCCCCATATCCAGTCGGGTAAGCGGCATACCCCAGCCCGCCATGGTGACGCGCATTGAACCGGATCCATCCATAACACTCCTGAAAGACGATAGCCAGCTTTCCATCCATTTTTCACAGCCTCTTACTGATATTGGCACCGTGACCACCGCATCATTGGCATACAGTTCAATGAATTTGGAAGCAACTTATTCACCCGAAGATACATCAATTAAAATTATTGTAAATGATCCCTGGGCTTCTTTGGATACGGTCACCTTTGCCATCAATAATATTTTGGATTGGGCTGGGAGCGGTACCAATGAAAAAACAGCAACTTTTAGCACCTATTTATTAGGTGACTACGACAACGATTTTTCTGTGAATGTTACCGATCTGTCTAATTTTGTAACTGCCTGGAACAACGATGATACCAGTTATGAATTAGGTCCCGTGACAGGCACGGCTCCCCATTTTATCCCAGCCCGGAATCAGTTGTATGATTTGCGGGATATTATGGTTTTTACACGCATGTGGCATTATTCACACGAGACCAGTGCCGGTCGCATGTTAGTGTATGATCCGCTGGGGTTGGAATTAAATATTTACCAGGAAGGCCAACGCCTGGTGGTTGACCTGCCTGCAGAAACAAAAGCTGCCCATGTATTTTTGTCCTATCCTTGGGATAGTAAATCAATCACTACCCCGACCGATATAAATTCATCGGAAGTAATCCAGTTGGCGTATAAGCCCAAAGAGTTGGGACAACTTGTTATAGAGAAAGCTTTTATGAAAAATGAAAGCGTGAAAAACATATCCTTTGATATTAACACTCTTGATCGGAATAATGCCGTGATAGAGCTAAGTTATGTTGCCTATGATGACTCTGCCCGGATGATTGCCAGCGGCAGGCAGACTCTTGATATTGTTGCCATACCGGACAAATATGCTTTACACCAGAATTATCCTAACCCCTTTAATCCAACAACAACCATCAATTATGATGTACCTAAAAACGGTAAAATTAAAATGGTTATTTATGATTTAATGGGACGTGAAGTTAGAATTTTAATGAATCATGATTTAGCAGCCGGTTACCATACGCTTACGTGGGATGGGAAAAATAATATAGGTCAAATAGCGTCGGCAGGGTTATATTTTTGTCAATTACGTGGACAGAATTATACCAAAACCATTAAAATGTTACTCTTAAAGTAAATAAGGAAAATAAAATGAACATAAAAAAGATTTTAATTGCTGCTGTGTGTGGGAGATTTGAAATGAACCAAATATTGACCAGTTTAATCCTTTTTTCAACCTTCTCATTTGCCACTACTATCAATGTCCCAGCAGACTATTCTACTATTCAAGCAGGAATAAATGCTGCTAATTCAGGAGATACTATTTCTGTAGCTGCAGGCACGTATGTAGAAAATGTTTTCCTTGATAATCCTGATGGTGGTCCATATAAAAGCATTAATGTAATTGGCGAAAATAAGAATACAACTATCATTGATGGGAATCAAAATGGTTCAGCCTTTCGTGTACATAGAAACTCCGATTTATTATTGAAAAATTTTACTATTCAAAATGGTACCGGATTTGAAAGTTCTGGCGGTGCAATAAACTTAAGTGGAGCAGATGGAACTTCAAAAACAGCTGTACTTGAAAACCTTATATTAAAAAACAACCCTGCTGGTGGTGCTGTTTCGGCAAATAGTAGTGATGTAACAATTAAAAATTCATCCATTGAATCAAATACAAGCTTCCTTGGCGGAGGAGTTTATGTATCCGGTTGTATAAAATTAACCCTGGATGATGTTGTTGTGAAAAACAACACAGCGAACCAGGGGGGTGGAATATATGCTCAACAAACACCTGTTTATTTTTCTGGAACTGTATCTCTATTAAATAATCATGCTTCTACTGAGGGAGGCGGTATTTCTTTCGATGGCGCTGCAAATAATCAAATACTAACTAATTTAGTAATTGCGAACAATACCGCTGGAAGTCGTGGGGCAGGGGTCGTTATTCACAATAGTTCATTTTATATTAAAAAATCTACCATAATAAATAATGTATCAAGTTACGCTGCAGGTGTATTTATTTCGCATAATGGTGTAGTAGATATAGAAAATTCTATAATTAGAGATAATTATCCGCAACAAATATGGATAGACGGAGACAATGGTTCATGCACCCTTTCGTTGAACTACTCCGATATTCAAGGGGGGCTAGATAGCATTGTAACAAATAATAATGGGACAGTAACCTGGGGTTCCGGCAACATCGATGTTGACCCTATGTTCGTAGATACTGCTAATGGTAATTACCACCTGCTGGCTTCTTCCCAGCTCATCAACGCCGGGCACCCAGATTCTACGGATAGCGATGGCACGGTTGCCGACATCGGCGCTTATCCTTATTTAAACAGCTATAGTGGGCCAACCTGGTATATTACTGAAGCTGGGAACGATACAACGGCAACGGGTGCTTCTGATGATCCATTTCGTTCTATTCAGGCAGCATTAAACTTTGGAAGTGATGATGACACTGCATTTGTCTCTGCCGGGACATATAATGAAAATTTGGTTTATCGCTATGAACAAAGTGCAAACATAAGAAGCGTGAGCTTGATCGGTGAAAATAAAGAAACGACCATTATTGATGGCAATCAGGCTGGTATTGTAGTGGACTTGCCGAATGGTGGGAGTTCCGGCATTCTAATTGATGGATTCACTATTAGAAATGGATATGCAGACGGTAATATGGGCAACTATGGGTCATACAACCAAGGAGGTGGAATTCATGTAGGCCACCATTATAATCCTGTATACTTATCAGATCTTATAATAGAGAATTCATCAAGTGACGTAGGCGGTGGTATCTTTTCAGAGAACTCATCTCTTGAACTATCTAATGTGCAAATAAATAATAATACGGCTTATTACAGCAAAGGAGGCGGTATCTTTTTTTGGGGAGCTCCAGATTATGAACGTACCCTAAGTATTGTCAATAGTAATATCAATGGAAATTCGAGTGGCGATAACGGCGCCGGATTGTATATAGCCAAAAGTCCATATGGAGATGAAATCCCATTGGCTGAAATTTCAAATACCACGGTTAGTAATAATACTAGTGGTAATGATGGTGGTGGTGTTTCTCTTAACGAAGTAAATGCAACTTTTGAAAATTGTATAATATCAGAGAATACAGCCGCTAACGGTGCAGGGATCAATTCTGTTTCTTCTACAGTAACGGTCAATAATTCATCTATAAGTGATAATGTGACGGGCGGATCAGGCGGTGCTATTGCTTTTTGGTCCACAACTACAACCCTTGAAAATGTAGACATTACTGGAAATGTTGCAAGCGTAGATGGTGGTGGGCTTTATTTTCAGAATACTGACCCGATCATTACAGATGTGAATATATCTAACAATTCAGCTTATTCTGGCGGTGGTATTCGTTTCGATGATCAATCCGATGCCACCATGACAAATGTGACTATAAGTGGTAATGTGTCTTCTTGGGAAGGCGGCGGGATCTATTGTGGAAGCTCCAGTCCAATTCTCACAAATGTGACAATAAGTGGGAATACAGCCCCAGTAGATGGCGGTGGAGTGTATTTAAATAATTCAAGTCCTGTGATGAGTCATGTTACTATGAGTGGAAATAGCTGCGACAATCACGGTGGTGGGATTTTTATGAAAAATAACTCAAATCCCAGTTTTTCAAACTCTGTTCTATGGAATGATTTACCTCAGGAAATTTATATGGAAGGCTCAGGGGGTGGAGGGCCTAATAATGTCACGATAAACCACACAAATATACAGGGTGGACAGGACGGTATCGTACCTAATGATAACGGTACTATCACCTGGGGCGATGGCAATATCAATGTAAATCCACTGTTCTGTAACACTGATAATAATGATTATACATTGGACAGTAATTCACCATGTTTAGGGACGGGCCTGAATGGTGATGATATGGGAGCTCATGGTGTTGGATGTGATCGGATAGTCTGGCACGTATCCACATCAGGCTCAGATGTTGATGATGGAAATCCAGGCAGTCCTTTTGCATCTATACAGGAAGGGATTAACGCTGGAAGTGATGGCGATACGATTTTAGTTGAAGCTGGTACTTATGTGGAGCCAAACGTACCCTATTATGGCAATGGCTATTCTGCAGGACCAAATCTATATGAAAAAAACAACCTGGCCATTATTGCTGACCCAATAGGAAGTGTTATCATTGATTTGGATGACCATAATTATGGTTTCTGTTTTTCCAAATCCAGTACTAACAACATTGTTGATGGATTTACCATAAGAAATAGTGGATCTGAGATGATAACTGCCTGGAACAACTCCAGCGATAATACATTTATGAACTGCGTCTTTTTGGCCACCGATGGAGAGGACTTTACTTATACTACCTATGATCCTGGCCATATAATACTTAACTGTACATTTATCGGAGATGGAACTAATCAGACCATTTATAATCCCGTTGAAGATGGAGCCGTACCTACTGTCCTTAATTCAATCATATACAATTATGATCAATTTATGGGCAGTGATTACGTGGACGATATACCCATAAATAATTCACTCTTTCATGAAGTAGGTGGAACATTGCCAACAGGCGGAGATGTTGTCTACCTGAACCCTCTCTTTTGTGAGGCCGATAGTGGTAATTACCAGTTAGCAGCAAATTCACCTGCTGTTGGTACAGGGATCAATGGCTGGAATATGGGTGCCTTGGATGTGGGCTGTGATGATATATGGCTACCACCCATTATTACCACTACGCTAGTGGATACATCGATCGATGAAGATAGTGAGTTTTCTTTATGGGTCAATGCTGAGTCTGAACAAGGGTATTGGATCTATGGTGCAGCTTTCAGTGATACATCCAGTGTGAATGTCATGTGGAGCGATCCGGGAATGGAAGATCTGCATATTGTGCCTATGTCTGACTGGAATGGTACAGCATTGATTACTTTGGTCGCATACTGTGAGTTTGATGATTCTGCCGCTGATACCGCGTCATTCACTCTTACTGTCAATCCCGTGGATGACCTCCCCTTTGTAGATGGTCATATTTACCCACGTTATTATTCGGAAGACTTTGGAGTGGATACGGTGGCCTACCTGCCGGATGTGTTTGTCGATATTGATGGTGAGCTGACTTTTTCTTACACATTCACAGATTCAAGTATCCTTACGGCAGATCTATCAAGCAACCACCTGGTTCTTTCATCTATTGATGATATTAGCGGGGATACAGAGCTTATGATCACAGCCACGAACCCCACAAGAGCCAGTGTCACAGATACGGTTCAAATATCTATCTGGCCGGTGAATGATCCCCCGGTTATCGATTCCATACCTGACATAGTTATGGATGAAGACAGTGAGTTTTTCTTTGATTTATCATCTTATATAAATGATATTGACAGTGATGAAATTTGGGTGTTTGTGGATAATGTATCAGCACCCATGAACGATTATGTTGATGTGTATATGGATGGACCAGATACATTGCGCCTCATTGCCTATGATAATTGGCATGGAACAGGGACAATAACGATCATTGCGGATGACGGGGATCTATCCGATAGTGAAGAAATTAATGTAACAGTTAATCCGGTAAATGATCTTCCGGTTTTCGAAACCTTTTCTGCCCTTGTAAATGTTGGTATGGAGTTCCATGTTCCTATTAATGTCTCTGATATTGACATGGATTCTCTGGTGGTCTCTTTTGATGATACCTGGACCTATCCAGACTGGCTGTCATTGGTGTACGATCCACACAGTTTAGCGGGGACGGCACCAGAACCGGTTGATATTCATTTTCCGCTTAACCTAAGCGATGGACAGGCAACGGTCACAGATACTTTTTACTTGTCAGCAGCATTCTTTAACCCCAGGGTCACATCGGTCACGGATGTTCCTGATGATCAGGGTGGCAGAGTGTATGTTAGTTTTAATGCATCTTTCTTTGATAACGGTGAAACGACAGGCCAATCCTATAGTCTCTTTAGATACGATTATTTTGATTCCGATACATCTGGATGGGTAGCGTTGTCATCAGTAGATGCCATTGGTGATCCCACCTATACCTTTGAAGCTACGACAGTTATGGACTCCACATTCGAAGGTGATGGTATGACAGAGTTCAAGGTTGTGGCATCCATGAGTGAAGGAATTTTCCACTCAGACCCAATGATGGGCTACTCTGTGGATAATATTGCTCCAGGTGTACCTGGTGGTCTTGTGGCTATGGCACTGGATGAAGGTATTCATCTTACATGGTATGTTAGTGTAGAAGAAGATTTTCAGTACTTTATACTGGAAAAATCACTTAATAGTGAGTTTCAAGAGTATGAAACCTTTGAAACGATAGATACATCCTATATTGATTTGGAGTATGTGTTAAATGAGACGAATTACTATCGTTTAGCGGCAGTTGATCATGCTGGGAATGTGAGTGAATATTCGGATCTTGTTGAAGCAGCTGTCCTATCCATAGATAGTGATTTAATACCAGAAGTCTTTGCGTTACATCAGAATTATCCCAACCCGTTCAATCCAACAACTCAGATTAGATACGATCTGCCAGAGGATGCCAATGTCAATATCACTATATATGATATTATGGGGCGAGTGGTTAGGACTATGGTAAATACCCAACAGAATGCCGGCTTCAAGTCAATACAATGGAATGCCACCAATAACCTTGGTGAACCTGTTTCCGCTGGGATGTACATCTATATGATCCAGGCTGGCGAGTTCAGGCAGACAAAGAAGATGGTTCTGCTTAAATAATTCTACCCTTTCTAGAACATCAAGCCCCATATTCGTGGGGTTTTTTGTTTGTGAAATGATAGGTAGATTTGGATATGATTAAGAGAATCACAACCCTGCTATTATTAATTGGATCGGTTTGGGGGCAGGATTGTACAGCCAACGATGGCACAGATGGTGTGGAATTATGGGGAGAGTGTTATTCAATAGAAAATACAACTGGGGTGGATTTATCTTATATGGAAATGACAGGAGAAATACCTCCTGAGATAGGCAACCTGATTAATTTAGACTCCTTAATTTTAAAGGAGAACCAATTCAGTGGAATAATACCTTCTGAGATTGGCTCTTTGATAAATCTCACTAATTTGGATTTAGGCGGAAATCAGCTTTCAGGAGAAATACCAGCTGAAATTGGTTTATTGACAAATCTGGACATTTTGGATCTGGCTGGGAACCAGCTTGCGGGAACAATCCCTCCTGAAATTGGTGAGCTGGAAAACTTAACTGAACTTGAACTGGGTGGAAACTTGATTTCAGGAGTAATTCCCCCTGAAATTGGTGACCTGGAGAGTTTGACTTTTCTCCATTTAGAATACAACCAGTTTACTGGACCAGTTCCGTCTGAAATCAGTCAGCTTACAAATTTAGTTTGGTTGAATTTCGTTCATAATCAACTCACTGGGGAGATACCAGAGAGTATTTGTGATTTAAATATGAATTGGAGCGATCCTAATAATTTCAACATTTATGAGAACCAACTCTGTCCACCTTATCCAGATTGTATTGAAGATTATGTGGGAGAACAGGACACTAGTAATTGTGAGCAAGTATCAATAATTGATGAAACATTTCCCATTACCTATAAACTTTACAATGCCTATCCAAATCCATTTAATCCAACTACAACACTACACTATAAACTTCCAAAAGAAGTATTAGTATCTTTTAATATATATGATCTTATGGGTTATAATATAAAGTCATTAATGAATAATAAACAGGCGGCAGGGCATCATTCGATAAAGTGGGATGCAACGAATAACCTGGGTGAGCCTGTATCCGCTGGCATGTACATTTTTATGATTCAAGCAGGAGAGTTCAGGCAGGTGAAAAAGATGGTACTGCTTAAATAGGAATTCTAATCGATGATTCCTTTTTTCTCAAGTTTATCTAGCTTGGGCTTTATTACAAATTGGCAATAGGGTTGATACGGGTTCTCCTGGTAATAATTATCATGATTGTCTTCTGCATCTGAGTAGTTGTTAATCTTAGTTATTTCAGTGACAATTGCATTGGGCCAATATTCAGATTGATCCGCTTCTGTTTTAGAGATTACAGCAAGAGCTTTTTGTTCTTCAGAATGATAAAAAATAACAGATCGATATTGTGTTCCTACATCTGCGCCTTGTTTATTTAAGGTTGTGGGATCGTGAGCCTGCCAAAATACATTTAATATTTGTTGATAAGATATCTGGTCAGGATCAAATTCAATTTTGGCAACTTCGGCATGTCCAGTTTTTCCGCTGCAAACATCTCTATAACTGGGGTTATCTACATGGCCGCCTGCATATCCCGGTTTAACGGATAATACACCATCTACACGCTGATATACGGCTTCTACGCACCAAAAGCATCCACCACCTAATGTTGCAAGTTCAGTTTGATTCATGGATGGTTCTTGTGAGAAAGTAAATAATGAAAATAGAATTATTAATAGGAAAGAATTTTTCAAGGATTTAAATAATGATTTGAATGATACCATCCACCGCGAGCGGATTTAACCAATATTTCTGTAATCCCTGTTTGGCTGGATGAATAACCAAATGGTGGATTTACTATGACCTGGTAAGATCCAGATTCATTGATCTGGAAT
>Ga0209709_10001954_pt1 | contig 18453 bp, 8 predicted proteins | sample ArcticOcean_MG_C_2_FD_187435 | JGI IMG/M metagenome (GOLD analysis project Ga0209709, IMG submission 187435) | Marine microbial communities from western Arctic Ocean - ArcticOcean_MG_CB4_136 (SPAdes) (version 2) | ecosystem: Environmental > Aquatic > Marine > Oceanic | place: Arctic Ocean... | reverse complement strand
GGAAGATAAAACTCTATTTGGGAGAGGGGATAAAGAAAGTTATTTAAATCCATTTTCTGGGGACAAGGGGTTAAGGGTTGGTGATACTTTATATGATGATGTTGATATTACAGCTATTTCTAGAAGCGATGAATATTTAGGCATTGATAAAAATGATAAGGGGAAACTTAAAAGCTATAGGGATAATATGGCATCTGTTTATGGTAAAAATATTAGTGAAACTGAATGGGGAAAATCAGAATTAGGTGAAAGATTTAGGGCAAGTGAAGGAGGTAAGGAACATGTTGAAACATTGAAACATGGTGCAGCTGCTAATGAGATACAACAGAAGACGATACAACCTGGATGGCGCACAAAACAAGAAATGGATGAAGATGAAGCAAAATTTAGACTTGATGCAGAGGCTGATGGGGAATTCCAAATTTCCCCTATGGCTAATGCTGAAGTTGGTCTTTCTCCTAATCAGAAAAAGGCAAATAAGGCAAAGGTAGAGGAAGCTGGCAAGTCTGCTTATGATAAAGCTTATGCTGAAGGTAAGGCTGCGAACTTATTACGAAAGGATGAGAGACAAAAGAATCCCACTGAAAAAGAGAGAAGGGAAGATTTGAGAAAAGATTTAGAAGCTAGATTCTTTCCTAGAGTAGTAAAGCAAGCTGGTCAACAAGCTTATGATGAAACTTATAAAAGTTGGGAGCCATTACTTGAGCGCAGCAAAAATTTACAGAAAATGAAACATGGGGAAGAGAAAATAGCAGAGAAAGCATCTATTTGGGAAGAGTTTTTATCTAAAAGTATGAATAATGAATAAAGAATCAGCAAGAAAGCAATTTGATAGCCTGACTGAAGAACTCAGTATAGAACATACTTTTTCTTTTGATGAAGCTTGGGACTTCCTTGAATATAAAAGAGCTTTATCTGAAGTTAAACACCCAGATTTTAAGAAAGTCCCAAAATATAGCAAGGAAGAATTTAGAAAAGGTATTGTTAAGGCAGAGAAAAAATTAAAAGATAGCCCTTTAGCTAGAAAGGATGTTTCTAAATACAACCCAGTTAAGCATTATCTTCATGGTGGTTTCTATATAAGGGAGATATTTAATCCTGCTGGAGAAGTGATTGTTACAAAAATACATAAGGTTTCACATCCATTTTTCTTACTTCAAGGCACTATGTCTATGTTAACTGAGGATGGGGAAGAAAGAATTTCAGCTCCTTATTATAGTATTACTAAAATTGGCACTAAAAGGTTAATTTATGCTCATACGGATTGCATTTTTGTTACTGTTCATTCCACTGATAAGACAGATATAAAAGAAATAGAAAAAGATATAGCAACAGAAAATTATGGAGATTTAAAATGAGTGTAGTTGGAATTTCAGCTGGTACAGTTGCTGCTATAGGAGTGGGAATTACTGCTGGTAAGATGTTATATGGTGGGTTTTCAGCACTAGGAGACAACGGTGCTGGTGAAATGAGAGAAGCTGGGCAAGATGTTTTTGATAATATGTCTAGGATTGCTGGAGACTCTCAATCCCTTTCTTATAAACAGACAGATAATGCTATACAAAGAGCTGGCGACGTAAGGGCTTCTGGTGCTAAAACCGTTGGGTTTGGTGCTAGGAAATCAATGACAAATTTAGTTCAAACTGGTAAATCAACAACATCTCAACAGGGGTTCGCAAGTGATAAAGGAACTCAGGCAAGGCAAGAATCAAGTGCTACTCAAGTACAAAGTCAATATCAAAATCAAATGAAAACCTTATCGGATTCATATTCGTTCAGTCAAAAATCTGCTGAGGTGGCAAAAAACGCGGCTGACATAACATACGAAAAAGATATAGCATCTGCTCAAAAAGAGTTGAATTATACTTTAGCTCAAGCAGACGAAACTGATGTTGGCTTTTTTGAAGGGATGTTTGGTTAAAGGTAAATATAATGTCAATAGATGCTTTACAAAGATTTCTCGCTGAGAAAAGAAGAAGAAAAGAAATAGAAGTAACTGCAAAGGTTGCTCAATTCAATCAGCTAAATAAAGTTGATGCAGAAAGAGAATTATTAGGCATTACTACTACGTTGGATTCTCAAAGAAGAGAACAGAATAAATTAGATAATAGAATAATGAGAAAAGAGGAGTCCTTAAACGATATAAATATATCATTAGAGGCTTTAGCAGGGGGATACTCTGGTTTTAAAAGTCTTAGTGATATTGATAGGACAACAGATGGAGAAAAAGAATATGGAACAACTCTATCAGAATTATCTAGACGAATTGGAGATGAGAATAGAGAAGCTCATAGAAGATTAAATAGTTTAAATGAGACTATTAAAGATGGGGCTATTCAGAAAGTACAAGTAGAAAGAACATTGGATTGGCTATCTAAGCCACCAGTTGTAAATAGAGTAGCACCAGATACTATAGGACCAGAAGATTGGGGTCAGAAAGCTTATTCTGCCCAATTTCCAGATGATGACAAAGGTCTAACATCACATCTATTTGGAATGTACCCTTTAACTACTGAAAAAGAAGAGATATTAAAAGTAAAAGAAAAAGAAAGAAAGGAAGGAATCAAAGCAGAAGCAGATGCAAGAACTGCTGAAGCCGAATCAAAAGTAGATAGGGAGTATATGTTAGGGCAGAGGGAATTACAAAAAGAAAATGAAGAGTACGTTAAAGGACAAAGAGATACCGATGAGCAAAAGAACCAAAGAGAAGCGGATAGAGAGGGCTTAGGGCTATCTCTTTCAGCTACTCGAGGCTCTAAAATAAACCAAACTTTCACAGCACTCTCAAATGCGGTAGGTGAAGAGTCTTTATCTGATGGAGAATTTACCTATACTCATAAAGAAGGAGAGATTATTAAGGTTGGTAAAAAAACATCAATTTTACAAGATAAGCAAAGTGTTAAGTATGACAGTAGGAATACTTTTATTAGAGAGAGAATGATTGAGAGTAGATTGAGCCCACAAGAATCTTTAGATATTTTTGGAGAGAAGCACGTAGCTGGAAACCTAAACACACATATAAGAACATTGTCTTTAGTCACAGACCTAGAGCAATTAGCAGACGACTTTAAGGCTCTTGGTATGAACTATGATATGGGTGCTTATCTTGAAGAAGGCTATGAGAATATAACTAGTTATCTTACTGGATTCAATACTACTAATCCAAATTATGCTAGTATGCATGATATTGCTTCTTTAATTAAGAAAAATAGAGATTACTTAAGAAAAGATAGTGAACATAAAGCAAGGGCTTATATGGCATCAATCAAAGACAATTTTGGTATTTCTTTTGGTGAAGACGATGCATTAATAGATTATTATATAAATCCTATTTTCGAGAACACAGAGCCACTTAAATATGGAGACCGCATTAAGAGAGGGGTTGATTATTTAGAGAAGGCAAGTTCTTGGTCTCCTGACCATTTTAGGAAGGTGTTTTCAAAATTCACAAAAGATAAAAATATCTTTAGTAAAGGCTCAGATGATTCAGAAGTCCAAATGTTATTAGATATGGCTAGGGATAGTTATAAAAAGGAGAATAATCTTAAGAAAATTACAAATGCTAAAGAATTAAAAGATTATTCCATGCAATATATAATTGATTTACGAAAATATTTCTTAGGAGATAGGTAATGACAGATACATTAAAAATTAAAAGCATAAAACAGCAAGATTCTTTAGATGTGCTTGAATTTCAAAACTTTTTCAGCACAGAGGAACCTGATTCATCATATGTTGAATCTCTTAATCAGATGGATTCTCTTATCTCTTTGAAGCAGGAGCTTCAATCAGATTCAACAAAGAAAGCAGATTCAGCAGCAACTGCCCTACAGAAACTCTCAGGCGAAAGAAAAGGAACGGATGGGATTGAGTCGATAGCCGAGAAGGAGGGAATTGGTGCTTTATTTACAGTAGTAGCTCCATTTGCAGCTAAAATGACCTATGATGCCTATAAAAATAGCTTTGGTCTTGATTCTGGGTATGGCAATAAAGCTGTTGGAGGCTTAAGGCATATGGCTGCTTTAAGAATTGCTATACATGGACAGAAAATTGCTAAAAATATGGTTGATACATATAATGAAGAAAACAATAAGAATAATATTACTTCAGTTGGGAGGACAACTGCTGGCATTGTAGGTGCTTCTCTTGGTGCTGGTGCTGCTTATACAACGGCTCATGGTGTCAAATTAATACACGATGCAATAGACGTTGGAAGAAGAGCTGAAACTTTTCATCAGATTGCTGATAATGCTGGTGATATTTTACAAAAAGACATTATAGAAAAAGAAACTAATAGAAAATTAATACAAAAGGCTGGAGGTAAGTCTGCAAAATCTGTTACATTAAGTAAGGTTGAGAATAAGGTTGTTAAGGATTTAGCTATAACCGAAGCTAAAAAGCAAAAAAATAAAGTCCTTAAAGAGGTTACTGAAAATTTGGGAAAGAACATGACCAAGGCAGGGAAGCTTAAGTGGGATGATATGGCTGAGAAACTTGTTAAAAATGAGCATGTTAGGAAAAGGGTTTTTTCTTGGTTGAACAATAATGGTAGAAAGCAGACTGCTAAGTATTTATCTGGGTTTATCACAGCTTCGCTTATCCCAGAGCCTATGACTACTGCGGTTGGAGTAATAGGAATGGGGTTACTTGCTTATGATATATATACCTTAGCTAGTGGGGCAAAAGATTTAATGGATATATTTATTGAGGCTGACCCTAATATTGAAACTAAGGTAATGAATTCTATCGTAAGCGAAGAACCAAACAATGAGTAATGGAAATAAGGATAAGTCCTTTACATTAGAGAATTATCTAAATTACTCTAATTCATTAGACCAAAATCCAAAGACTAGTACCGTAAACCCTATCTCTTTACTATCTAAGAGTCAAGAGGCTCCGTCTACGAAAAATGAAGGTGGTGACGCATACGACTTCTTTGCTCAACTTGCTTGGGGAGGCGTTAGTGGTTTAAGTTGGGGGGCTTCGGAGTTAGATGCAGTAACTAAAGAAACAGGTCAACAAACCAAGCACTGGGAAGAGATGAATGATTGGGAGAAGGCTGGTTGGGTTACTGGTGAGGGACTTTCATTGTTCGTTCCAGTAGTTGGACCTTTCTCCATTTTAGGAAGAGCTGGTAGCGCAGTAACTAGGAAGGTTGGTAATAGATTTATTCGTGAAGCCGCTGAGAAAGCGATTAAAGAAAGGGACACTATAAGTGGTGCTTATAATCTTACTAGAAGAGGTGGAGCGAAGGGATTAACTGACCTTGGGGCTGATTTAAAAAATAGCATATATAAAGGTGTAACCAGTAAAAAATCATCAAAATATTTAAATGATTTAAAAGCTGATGATATAGTATCTGCTTCTGCGGAACCTTATTTGACTGGTCAAACTTATGGAATTATAAAAAAGATAACTAAAGATGCTGGTCAGGAACTTAGCGATGACGTAGCGAGCCAGTTATCACAGGGATTTGTTAAGGAATTGAAGAATGGTAGACCAGTAAATGATATTGCTGAGTGGACTGCTAGGTACTTGGGGAAAGGAGACCCTGGGAATGTATCAAAATACATGGGTATGGTTGCTCAAGATTTTTTATATATGGGTCTTCATGGCTTAGGAGTTGAGAAAATTGATTCTATTGTTGAGAAAAGAGAGGCTTCCTATAGCGATAAATTAGCCCAATCTGGTATTATGGCACTTGGGTTTCCTTTGATAAGAGGCATAAAAGGTGGTGGGAATGATTCTTTATTAAAAGGGGCGCAAGCATATTTTAGCAGATTTAGAAAAATTGATTATAATAAAATTGCTGCTAGTGACATGAAAGCTGCTAAAGGAATGTTATCATCTCACATAAATGGTGGTAATTTCAATGTTGTTAATGAAAGTGGATGGGGTGGTAAATTTTGGACAGTAAATGGCACGGAATACCATAATGGAAAGATAAGGAAGTTATTAGAAACGAATAATGGGAAATGGTTTGATGACAACCTAGAAGATACCGTGGGTCTTTTGAATAAAATGAGAGTTGCCGCTTCAAAAGAATTCGTAAAAAAATGGAAAAGTGGATATGTAAGTGATTTATGGGCTTCTAAAACTAGGCTTGCTACTGGTATTCTTTTTATGAATGAAGGTGCCTTTAGGACTGGCGCTTTTAAGGACATGAGTACACAAGAGTTATCGTCACATTTATTTATGTCTGCTTTAATGACAAAAAGCAGAGGAGCATGGGGGCACGCTGATAAAAGAGCGTATATGCATAAAAATTATGGAAAGATTCAAAGGGCGTTAGATTATTTAGAAGTTGACCATACAAAGTTTGACCAAACTATTACTGCCCTTGATATGGATACCATAATTAATAAGAGAGGGGCGTTAATGTCAATGAGCCCAGCTGGTGATTCTGTTATAAGAGCAGTAGATAGCGTTTTAAACGATACTTCTACTGATTGGAAAGCTACTAGCGGCAAGCCTCAAGACGTAGTTAGATATGGAAAAGTGCAGGAACTACTAGGTCTTTATAATGCAATAAAAATAGTTCAGGATAGAAATTTTAAAGACATAGGCATAGATGAAATAAGTACTGAGGCATTAGAAAGGATGAGGAGAAATCTTGATTCTGTTGAGGTTGGTGGAAAAAAGGTTAAGGATTATTTTAAAGAAGATTTAGGCGTTGCTCTTTCTACTGAATTTGTAACAGAATATAAAAATGATATGTGGACTCATGTTTGGGAACCTCTTAGAGATTTAGGATTCCCATTCCAAATTAGTAAAGATGGAAAAACTGTACAATTTGTAAAGCCTCTAAGTGGGACGAAAGAAGGCGTTGATGTAGAGTTGCCTAATTCTGTTAAAATTTTATCAATATTGGAAAATTATTCTGGTAATTTGGGGATGAAGGAATATAAAACAGAGATAACTGAGACATTAACTAATATTGCAAAAGAAAGGGGTGAAGGTAGTCGAGACTATGGGGTTAAAGAGCTTGATTTAGAAATAGGAAAAGTAATAGACAGGGCTGAAAGATATATTGAAAGTAAATATGAAAATCACGATTTACATATAAACATTGAACAAAATATTTTCCTAGATGGCTTAGCTAATGTAGAAAGTCTAAAAGCTAAAGATACTTTATATAAAGCTATTATGGGTGTAGAGACTGATAACCAAGATGCAGCCACTCTTCACAATGCTATGATAGAGGCTTTTGGTATTAGTGGTAAATTTGCTAGGGATATTACAGATTACCAAATAACGTCTAAAGATAAAAATATTGATTCAGCAGATGTCCCTTCAGAAATAACAGATGCTCTCACATCTATAAGACCAATTTTTAATTTAATGAGGCAGTTAAATAAGGGGCAAGCCCCAGATGGCAGTAGGAAGAAAATAGATAAAAATGATTTAATAAATACAGCAGAATTAGCAAAGGGGATACAAGATAGACTCCCTGATTCCTGGACTAGTATAAATAAAGATGGCTCTGGCGGATTAGAGCAGAACGCAAGTCATGTATATTGGAGAAGGCTAATGTCTGGGGGCAATATCTTAGGTCTTTCAGCTTTAAATGAGATGAGAAATTATGGCTTAATACCAGAGGGAGGTATTGTAGAAGATGGAACTGTGAGGATTAAATTCCCTACAAGAGATTATGTAGAGTCTTTTTTTAGGTCAAGAAATGAGCCAGAGGCTGCCAAAAAAGTCAATGAAGCAATAGCAAAAGTCAAAGCAGTCTTCCATAAGAATGTTATTGGTGAAACTGATAGATTTCCAGAACTCGATGAATCAAAAAGTAAAATAGCTTTAGAGAGATTTATAGATATAGCCGAACATATATCAAATAGAGAAATAACTTCTTTTGTACAGGGTTCTGCTGATATTATTAATAATCTCAATGTCCCTTCTGAATATATGAGAAAATTATCAAGCATTGAAACTTTAGCCAAGAGTTTACAGGATAATTTAAGTACTACCGAAACTAAAGATAGTAGCCATCCTTACAATGTTGATAAAATTCAAAAAGCCACTTTTGAAATGAGGGAAATATACGAGTCTCTTGTTACTGAAAAATTAATTTCAGGTAATCAAAAAACCATGCTTGATAATTTAATAACAACTCAGGAGAATATTACAAAAGATTACAACGCCATTAGGGGGATTGCTGGTTTTGAACAATCTGTTCTTAAATTAAATCGTAAATTTTCTGAAAATTATAATTCTATTAATCAATTTATTCTTGAAAATCTTAATTCAGAGCATACAACGAAAAAGAAATTTGCTAAATTAGTACAAAGTTTATCTAGGGCAGCTGCTATGATAGACCCCGATATGACACGCTCTCAGACTACAACTCTTATCGAAGGTCTTAAGAAACAGATAAGAGATATTGCTGAATCTGAAATAGGTGAAAAGCCATTAGAGGATTTGGTTTTAGAACTAAATGATGCAAATAAATGGAAAGATATTGAGCCTATTGTAGATAATATGATTAAATCAATGAACCAATCTAATTCTGGTTCTAAATCGAGCTATGATAGTGATGCTGTGTCTATATTAACAAATAGGAAAAATGAAGGCATTGATAAGAAGAATAGCGTTAACCTACAGCAATTAATAATAAAGCATCCTGGGATTGCTGACATTAGTAATCCTAATAAATTGGGAGCGGATTTCCTAAGAGATATTATTGACGCTGGTGAAAAGAGTAGAAAATACCAACCACTATGGGACAAATATATTTACCCACAAATAAGAGAAAGATTCCCAAATGATATTGTAAAGCAAAATAAAGAAATAGCTGAATTTAAGGAAGGTGAAGCTCTTACAATTATTAATCAAGTTTTTAGTAGTGTAGATAGAATTGTTCTTAGCCTAGAGAATGATAAGATTAGTGCTGAAAAAAAGCCAACAAAACATAATTTATCATCAAGAACACTAGATAGGCACGATATTAATGATGGATTGGGTGGTTATGAATTTGCATTATTGCAAGGGAAAGCAACTATAAATGGAAGAGTACAGAATATTGATGAATCCCGACTTGTTCAGGGGGAATGGACTTGGATTCAAAGGGCTATTGATAATGGGCATATATATGATTTAAAATCAACTGTTGATTTAATTGACCAGTTGAGATTTGTTGATAAAGAAATTGGTTCTATTGATGTTCTCCGAATGAAGGAGACTGGGCTATCTACTGATTCAGATTTGATTTACATGAGAGTAAGCCCTAAGTATCATATATTATTTCCAAAAAATCAAGACAATCTAAATAGACTTAATACTGATTTTGATAGTTTATTTAAAATAAAAGAAATAGAATACAATAAAGCAGGCAATGGTAAGGCTCTAGAAACTTTAAAAAAGGCTTTTGGACATTTTCAATCTGGAGCTGACCATGAAATGTCAAATGCTAATACCGTTAGAACTAAGATGATGTTTGTTCACACAGTAAGGACTCTTGGACCAGAGTTTGACAATATGATGACTAATATTGATAAAAGATTTTCAATTGAATACAATATGTATAAAAGAGGGAATATAGCTGACGGAGGTACATCGTCTAATTTTACTCACGAAGCATTAAGTGCAGCAAGATTTCACCCAGACCCAGATGTAAGTGGAATGGCTATGGCTATATTAGCAAGAACAAACCCAGTCCTATCTACTCCTGGCAATCCAGTTTATAGTAAAAACTTAGTTATTGATATTATTAATGATGAAAGCACATTTTTTAACAATAGACAAGCAGTTATTGAAAAAATAGAAAAAAGTTTAGATACAGGGAAATCAGCAAGGAAGAATATAGGGGCAAATGAAATAGAAATTAAAGGTGATTTTCATAAACTAATTTTGGGAGACAGAAATCCTTACGAAAGTTTAAATGAAACATTTTTCCTTGATGGTAATAAATTCGCAAGTAAAAGATTTGCTAAATTATTATGGGCTTTAAATGGAAGTCCTGATGAATTTAATGGGTCAAAGACTACAATAATGGATGGAAGGCTTCTTGGGAAGGGATTTATTGTGTATAATCCAGAGATTGCAAGTGGAATGAGAGGCGATATACTAGCTGGTAAGTCAGTTGCTAAGACTTTAGGGCAGTATTCGAGAAACTATAATCCTAACAGTGGAAAATATTCAGATTTAAAGCCATTTGAATTTCAAAGTCTTGATAAACTAAGAGATGGTTGGCACACAGAATTATCAGGATTAAGCAGGGAGAACCAAATAGAGATTCCATTAACATCTTTAGGCGTTGGTTGGAATGCTGATAAAAGGACTGGTGTTAATATGTCATCTACTATGGTAGATTTTCAGGGAGACAAACATTTGTCTAGAGCTGTTGAAATGTTTCAATTAAATAATGTTATTGATGAATTAAGTAGGGCGAATGTTGCTTCACATACGTCAAATGGTAAATTGCTTGAATTCCTGTATAAGGCTAGAAATGAAGAATTCGCAAGTGTGTCCCCAACACACAGTTTGGCTGAGGCTTTGGCTAAATTTGGGGTCACTGAGGCTAATCCATTAATAAGGAAACAATTACAGAAATTATTACATTCTGAATTCTTTAAAATACTTACACATAGAACAAGCCGCCACGGGGAAGAAACTATTTTAACTGCTGATATTAATAATAGATTATCCTTGCCTACTTATATCTCTGAATCCCCAGGTGTATTTTCGAAGGGACAACATCCAATTGGGACTGTCTATCAATATGGAGGGGGCTCCGTTACTAGTAAAATGGCTGATGTGCAGTTGGGTACAGGTGGGTTAACTGACATAACTTTTATGGCTAGGGATACTAAAAGTGGTGCTGATTTTATTTTTTCTTATGATAGCAATAGTGAAAAAATAAGCCATCATAGTTCTTTTAAGGAGAGAGTAGATGCAGGGGGTTCTATTAACGGCAGGGATTCAAAGGATTTTGTAAATTCTGAAAATAAATTAAATATTGATGGTAGATTTATTGCTGATGTGGAAAATGTTATTAGAAATGTACACGACAGGATTGGAAGTATAAGTAACGCAACTCATGGTGATATTTATAGACTCCTTCACGGAGAAAGTATAGATGCATCTAGGAGAAACGATAATAATCAAGGTTCTATAGGGTTGCGCAAAGCAGGTAAGCCTGATGTGTATCATGTTGATGATGCTATGGGTAATGCTAATAGATATAAAATGACAACTGGGATGAGTTTAAATGCTATTCCAAAAGTTTTAAAAGACCAGCCAATGCTAAGAATAGAGCAAATTCAAGAAGGGGCTCTTGATGGTCTTTCTAGTGTTAATATATTTGACTTAAGAGTTACTCTTCAACGAGACTTTGATGGAGACCACTTATATAAATATCTTAAATCTCCGTTTAGGATGGCAAAGGACTATTCCGATGACATGGGAGATATAATGGATTATAGAATGTTTCAAAAGAAATTACTTACTGATAAAAATAGCAAACAAATGAATATGTTTGGTATAAACCCAGAAACTGGTGTTGCTGGCGTAGAAGCTGGGGACGTTGGGTATAGTAAAATAGCAAGTCACGTTTCAGCCTTAAAGAGAAATCTTGCTACTGTTGTTGGTGTTAAGGGGACAATTAATTATCTTATGAATTCTGGTATTAAAATTAATGGCAAACATCTAGTGAGACAGGAATTGTTGGAAAAGGGTTCTAAGCTTGATGATAATGGAATTTATAGAAGGGCTGGTGAGACATTCCAAAATTCTTTAGATATATGGAAAGGGGTACATCCTATAAATTGGAATCCAGACCATTTAAGAGATTATTTTTTGTATGGTGAATATCCAGCAGGTTTGTCGACTGGTAGAGATAATGTTATGATGCAACACTCTAAAGACTCATTTTTCAATGAAGGGTTTGGGACTGGCACAAATAGGGATTTTGAAAGAAAATTATTTGGAATAATACATAATACTCTAAAGAAGTCTAAAGAAATGTATAATGATGTTTATGATGAAGGGGGGAAGAGGCAACCAACTCCAAAAGAATTGAGAGATGCTCATTCTGAAATGACATCGTTTTTCAAAAACCCAGATAAATTTTTATTCATGAAAGTGACAAGAGAGATAGCAAGACTTAAAAAAAATGGGGATAATGATTCCGCTGATGCCCTTAAGACGACTCTCCTTGATTATTTTATGCCACTCGTAGGTACTGGGACTATGACAAGGGGGAAATTGGATGAGGCTATTCAATTTGGGAACATGAAACAGCTATTTAGTTATATAGGTCGAGATGAAGGGAAGACTTATGATGGGACTAGGGGAAAAAAGGTGCCTATTTTTAGCATTGATAAAGGAGAGATGGGTATAAATGCAAGTGTTCAGGGTCATATGCTTAATAGGTCTATGGAGAAAGAAATATTCTTTCAGAAAGATTTTGATTTAACCGAAAAAGAAAGAGGCACAATACAGGGACATCTTGATAATCTTGAAAATACAATTAGCGGATTTGAGGCTTTTGGGAATAAGTCTAAAGAAGAAATGTTGGATTTTGCTAATTATGATAATGTATTCAAACATATTGATAATAATGGAATGCAGGGGATGACCAAGGAAAATGCATATGGCATTATGAGAGAAATTGCTCACGCCCAGTTAAGAAAAGAGCATTCAACCCTGCAGGCACTTGAGAACGAAAGATTTACAGACAATTTACAAGTAGAGAGGAGTAGGGATAAATTATTTAGAATAAGACAATCTGTTGATATATTAGACAGGAAAATGAATAGTTTGTTGTCTTCATATAAAAAAGATACTTTAAAAAGAGTTAGTATTAGTGGGGATTCATTTAGTATTAAATCTCAATTTGAGGGGACTGTTTATAGAATAAAGAAAAATGCAGAATTTAAGACAAAGGATGGTCAATTAGATAAGAAGGCGGTAAACTTATTACAATATGCTGGTTTTACTAAAAAGGGGTGGAAATTACCAGTGCAAAAAGGATATGAATATTATATAGATACTAACCCAGTAAAATTTAAAAATATCGCATCAGAAGAAGGGAAGCAACAGCAGGCATTTGGAAGGGCAACAAGAGTTGGGGAATTAGATGCTGAGTATTTACTAAGGGGGAGCAAATCCCCAGATAGTGACGTGGTATATCAAGAGATTCTTGATTTAACAATATCTACTAAGGCGGAAATTGGGAGAGAATACAGCGCATTACTTACGGATATAAATAAACAAAAATTTAATTTCTCAGATAAATTTCATTACAGTTCTGTGAAGACAGATAGGATTATTGATAACTATTTTAGTAGAATGGTCTTAAATAATGGAATAGACCCAACTCAATTAGTTAGATATTTAATACAGCCGTCTATACAAAGAAATGTTTTTTATCAAGACGGGTCTACAAATAGGATGCCTTATTATAAGATGAACAATCACCTAGTCTCAAGTGTTATGTCTTGGTTAATTAAGCCACCAATGGAAGCTGGTGGATGGTTTTCAAATGCTGATAAATACAATCTTAATGGAAAGGAAGTTCTTAGTGATATAGTTAGGGATATGAATGGATTTAGAGATGGGAAATTTGATAACTTCTCTGACGCTATTAAGCAATCAAACGGAATGAGAACCAACTCTTATAATATAGATTTTGATAAATTTTCACAAACTACGAAAGATGTTATTACTAAGGATTGGTTTTATCACCCAGTTTTAAGTCGTTTTATGCAACAGTTCTATATAAATACTGGTACTCCATATACGCAAGACAGTAGGAGATTTATTCAAATTAAAAATTCAGCTCCAAAAGAAAGTAAATACGGGTGTAACTACTAATGGGCGCTCTAGCATATTGCAACACTTCAAAAGAGTATGATTCAAATGCTCAAATGGTTGACGATATGTTCAATTACTGGAAATCAAAATCGAATATAAAAAGAAGATACACAGACCCTAGAGGCAATTTAAATGGGGATTTATCTAAGAGACAAATGGAGACATTTTTAGGAGATGTCTTAGATAAGCCATTTAAAGCAGCTGTTAGGTTTAGTGACAAAGAGATAAGCAGATTGAGGGTTGCTATAGACGGATTTGATAAAGACCTATCTGGGCAATTTAAGAATATTGCTGGTATCTTTGCCGTTCCAAGAGGTTTTGCGAGATTAGACCCTACATCTCAAACTATGTTGATGGAACTTGAGAGGGTTAAGAACTTCGAGAGAAACTCTATTAGTATGGTTGAACAACAGCTTCAGGACGTAAGGAATTTAATACTTAAAGCCCATGTCGATACTGGAGTACAGTCAAAGATTAGCTCTTTATTTGGGAATAAAACATATAAGAAGTATAGGGATTTAAGAGACCAAATTGTTAAAACGCCTACATTAGCCAAAATAGGAGATGTTCAAAATAAAATAAATGATTTATTTAAAACAGATGAAGGGAGATTATTGTCTGAATATAATAATTTAATTAAATTAAATAGAAAAGAAACACAATTAGCTATTGACAATGGGTATATTAGAGAATTGCCAGGAGGCAAAGAAGTAAGGGCTGAATATAATCACAGCATTGTAGCGGCTGCTAAGATAACGAGGCAGACTCTTGACGCATTAGGTCATATGAGCATAAAAACTCTTACTGCCCTTGAGCAAACTATTAATTTAAAAGGGTATTCTGGGGAACCAGCAAGAAAAGAAGCTTTAGCAGGTAATATAGCATCTGCAAAAGATAGAATTAAGGCTGGCATTGACGCTGGTGATTATTTTCCAAGAGTAAATCTTCAGCATCTTTATAATATGAAAAAAGCTATGAATAATTATTTAAAAGAAACTGAATTCCAAAGCATAGACACTGCTCTTGAAACATTAAATACCGAAGTTTACAATATAGGTCAAGTTTTAGGACATCAAATGCCTGCTAATATGAAAGCAAGGGTTTATGGGGATGCTAATCTCGATAGGATATGGGAAATAGACCCTCTTGTTGTTGTGGAAAAATATTCTAGAGATGCAGTGCAATTTAATAAAAATACATTCATACAGCGTGCATATCTTAATGCTATGAAAGGTATTGTTAATTCTGAAACAGATTTTATTAAAGGGATGAAGACTTTTATTACTGAAGAATATGCAGTCGCAACTGAGAATAATTTAGGGAGAGAAGACTGGGTTAATGAAATGGTTAGGGGATTTAACGGATTTCAAACAGTAAGAACAATGGGTCTGAATGTAACTGGTGGTATTAAAAATGCTGCTAGTGTATTTCACTATTGGTCTAAGGTTGGACCAAAAGCCATTATAGATGCTAAAAAATTATATAGTAATGAGACTGCTAGAAAAGCATTTGATAAAGCAGCGTCTGAGGAAGGGTTTTTATTTTCACCAGATGACGCTTCTTTGCTTGAAGGTTTTACAACAAGAGATGTCTATAGTAAAGGAGATTTAAAATTTAATGAGAATAATGGGCAATACTATTTTAACGAAACAAGATTAAGAGATACGTTAGGAAAATACGGTGATTTAACAGTTAGTAAACTCCTTGTTTTTCATAGAATGACAGAAAATGCACAAAGACAACATATGTTCAAAACGTCTTTCTTAATGAAATACGGTGAATTAAGAGATAATTCTAAATTACCTGAGCTAGAAATACAATTACATTCTAGAAGATTTGCTCTTAAAATGGTAAATGGGTGGGCTTATGAATATGCTCCTTTTGCTAAAAGTAAATATCTAAGAGGGGATGGAATTGTTGTCGATGAAAGTGGAGACTCCTACGTTACCAAAAGAAGTAAACATGAAAGTGGGGTTGGTGGTGGATTAAGCGAGATAGCCTTTCATTTAATGCATTATCCAATGAGTCTTCTTGAGACACATATTAAAGAAGCTAAAGGAATAGGGCAATCAATTAAGGCAAAACAATGGGATTCCCCAGAATTGCAATATGCATATAGGTATGGTTCATTATATGGTCTCGTATCTCTTGGTTCTATATTGTTAAATGGGAATCTTCATAATATTGTTGAAAATGAAACCTTAAATAGAATTAATAGAATTGAATCTGATTTATTAGATTTTAATAATGAGGATAGAGCTACATTTGGTTTACTTTCTGAATTTAGTGGTCCGACATTAGGACATATAAAATATTTAGCTATTACATCTGGTGTTTTAAAATTAGACACAGATTTACAAAAACAATTATTTGGTAATGTAAATTATAGAGATAGGCAGAACGAAGATATTCTAAGGTACAGTGATTATCAGTATAGTACAGAGTATGGTCGCTTTAAGCATAAAATAGCTCCAGCACTTAAAGACGGTAGGGGAATAGACTTAATGAGACACTATTTGTCATTTTATCCTTCTGATTGGATTAAATCAAGTAGAAAAACACTTGGTAATCACATACCTTTCTTCAGGAAAAACAAGAAAAGAGGAAATCTCAAACAAGATACAAGACGTCAGCGAGCATTAGAAGTGCTTAATTCTAGCTTTTAACTAATCCCCTACCTGTAACTGCGTTATTTTATTTCGAATGTAAACGCTGCTACGAATTTATTAAATAATTCTATTCTAAAGTTTATATCTTTATTTCCTATTATTATTATAAGATTTATAAATAATATTCCAATTTTTATTACTCTATAATCTGCATTTTCTTCTACGCTTCCAAAAAAGAATCTAAACAAAATTGATTCAAAGCCTATACCTTCCATTTTCTTTCCGATTGCAATAGCCTATGCCCATATAAGGCAATACATATAGCATCTGCTGTTTTTAACGTAGCCTTAATGTTACTTCCATTTGTTGCTATTTCTTTCAACTTTCTTTTCCTTTCTTGTTTAATTTTAGGCAATTCACCGAATGTCTTTTGCCAAGCTTGTGGTGTTACAAGCTCTGTCTTTATTCCGAAGGCACAAAGAATTCCTCTCCATATACCATAATTCATACCGAATTTAAAAGCAGAGCTTCTTCCATCTGTTGGGAAAGCATGGACTTTCTCCAGAAAACAAGTAATATAAGATGATTCTGATTTTAGCATACTTATGAAGCCAACCATTTCTTCTATCGTTTCAGGGCAATTGTGAGCGGTGAATATTTTAGCACCAAAATCATATATGTTTGATTTGATAACTGCCATACCACCGCCTTTTCCAGGGTCAATCCCCACTACGAGGCTTGCCAAAGAGCCAATCTCTTTCTTTATCTCTTTTCCATTTTTTCCCATGACTATAGTTTCTCCCGTAATATTCTTTTATTCCACATTGGTAACATATATGTAATGTTGTATCACTATAAGATGAATGGTATTCATAGTATTTATTATCTTTAAAATTGATTTTGCATATTTGGCAAGACCCTGCTTTTACTAATCTTGGTTTTGTTTTTATTGTTATCATTGTCTGCCATAGCTTCGTCTGAATTCATATAGAATTTACATTTACTACCATTGAATCCCATAACATAAGTTCCTACTTTGCCATATCTTGCTTTGTCACAAACTACTTCTATTTCGTATTTACTATACTTATCATCATTGAAGTTATATCCATAGAATACGAGCAATGCAGTTTCTGCTGTTTGTTCTATCGTTCCACTTTCTGCGAAGTCTGCTAATCTAGGTCTAGGCTCTAGTCTCTTTTCAATTTCCCTGTTTAATTGAGAAACTAATATAGCAGCACAGTTTTCTTTCTTACATACCCATTTGTATTCCATTAAGATTTCTTCTATTTCAAATCTTCTATCTTTACTTGTTTTATTTTCTACTTTTATTAATTGTATATAATCATCAACTACTACATCTGGCTTTTCTCTTTGTATTTCACGCATAGCATCTCCTAAAGTGCGTATGTCATCATACATTATTAAGTTTTTTAATTTATCTTTTAACTCATCAGCCATCATTTCTATTAATTGCATCCTGCCTTCTTCTATATCGCCTACTCTTAGCTCTTCATATCTCAAATCCTTGCTTTCCATTATCATAAACTTCTTAATCATCTCAACATTAGACATTTCTCTATTGAAAACCATCACTCTGTAGCCTTGTTTCAGTAAACTGGCTACGATATTGATAGTTAGTGTCGTCTTACCATGTCCAGGTCTTCCTCCTATTACTGTCACTTCCTTCCTTGTCATGCCTCCAGCTATATTATCTAATTGAGGGTATCCAAATTTTATAATATTCTTTCCAGTTTTAAGCGTATCAATTGTTTCATTTATTACTCCACCTATTTCTTTCTTTTTACTTGGTGCTATCTCTAGTAATTCATTTACCAATGATGCATGATTGTGCAACATTGTTTCTACGTTGTCTTCTTCATCTTGGAATCCAGTATTATATAATTCATATGCTGATTTTATTGATTGTCTTTTGATAAATTTTTCCCATACTATTCTTGCGTATTGTTCTGAATTTGCTGTTGTAGGCACGGCTTCAGGTAGACCAGTTAAGTAGTATAGAGAC
>Ga0209709_10001953_pt1 | contig 18454 bp, 19 predicted proteins | sample ArcticOcean_MG_C_2_FD_187435 | JGI IMG/M metagenome (GOLD analysis project Ga0209709, IMG submission 187435) | Marine microbial communities from western Arctic Ocean - ArcticOcean_MG_CB4_136 (SPAdes) (version 2) | ecosystem: Environmental > Aquatic > Marine > Oceanic | place: Arctic Ocean... | reverse complement strand
TAAATTAGGAATTTTTTCTGGCCATTCTATAAAACAATAGGCATCACTAAAAAAATACTCTTCATACCCCATATCATACGCTTCTCTTTCATTCTCTATCCTGTAAAAATCAAAATGATAAATTTTTATATGCTCATCAGATTTATATTCATTTACAATTGAAAAAGTAGGACTACTCACTACATCACTAACTCCTAATTGCAAAGATAAAGATTTTATTAAGGCAGTCTTCCCCACTCCCATCTCTCCATAAAAAATAAACTTTTTATGAGGTAGCGTGTGTTCTAAAATCTGCTTTGCAATAACATTGAGCTCTTCTAAATTTTCAGCAAAAAGGGTTTTACTCATTTATTTTGTTTTTAAAGTAATTACCGGTATTAGCATCTCCTCCATTGAAATACCCCCATGTTGATAGGTGTTTTTATAAAACTTAGCAAACTGATTGTAATTATTTTGGTACACAAAATACATGTCTTCTTTTGCAAAAATATATTTACTACTCACATTCTGAATTGGTAAATAACACTCCAAAGGCTTGTCTATTTCTAACACATCCCCTTTTTGGAAATTTAAATTTTTACCTTGCTTATACCTAAGGTTAGCATTTACACTTCTATCACCAATTACTTTAGAAGGCTTATTTACATTAATAGTACCATGGTCAGTAGTGATAATCAAGTTTGCTTTTTGCTTTGCAATTTGCTTCATTATATCTTTTAAAGGAGAATGAGAAAACCAAGAAGCAGTAAGTGAGCGATATGCAGAATCATCATCAGCTAACTCTTTTATCACCTTCATATCCGTACGAGCATGCGATAACATATCTACAAAATTATAAACAATTACATTCAAGTCGTTATTCTTCATATTCGGGATTCTATTTACTGCTTTTCTTCCCGCATCAATATTAGTAATTTTGGTGTAGGAATGTTTACTACTTCCTTTTCCTAGCCTCTGTAAATTATCGGCTAAAAACTCTGCTTCAAACATATTTTTACCTCCTTCATCCTCATCATTTTTCCACATATTTGGGAAACGTTTCTGAATTTCGGAAGGTAACAATCCACAAAAAATTGCATTACGCGAATATTGTGTAGCTGTTGGCAAAATACTTGTGTACATCTCGTCCTTAATCACCTTAAAATCCTCCAATACTGAAGGCTCAATTATCTTCCATTGGTCATACCTCAAATTATCAATTACAATAAGGTAAGTTGGTTTCCCTTCCACCATTTGTGGCAACACCTTTTTTCGTATCAAATTGTGAGACATCAAAGGAGCATCTTGTCCTTTAATCCAATTCTTATAATTATTTTTAATGAATCTAAAAAACTGAGTATTTGCCTCCGTTTTTTGCATGGATAAAATCTGTTCTACACTATCGTCACCCGACTCATCTAATTCCAACTCCCAATACGTTAGTTTTTTAAAAATTTCATACCACTCTTCCTTGTTTAAGGAAGACGCTAAGGACATACTAATATTCCTAAACTCTTGCTGATAATTCCTTGTCGTTTTCTCTTCCACCAAACGGTTAGTATCAATGTTCTTTTTTATGGCCAATAAAATCTGACTTGGGTTAACCGGTTTTATCAAATAATCAGAAATTTTTGAACCAATTGCTTCTTCCATTATACTTTCCTCCTCACTCTTGGTTATCATAATAACAGGAATGTTGGCATACTTTTCCTTAATAATCGTTAAGGTCTCTAGCCCTGAAAGCCCTGGCATATTCTCATCTAAAAAAATGAGATCATAATTATTTTCTTCCAGTAAATCCAATGCTTCATCCCCACTTTTTGCAGGAGTAACATCATATCCTTTTCCTTCTAAATAAATAATGTGTGGCTTTAATAAATCTATTTCATCATCTGCCCAAAGTATTCTTATCATATTTTATTCGTTTATAGTTTACAAAAATTAAAAAAAATCCGTTATTTGCCTATATGCAAAACAGAAAAAAAGATAAAATAATTAACGACCCTATTTATGGCTTTGTAAAACTTGATAAAGGTATCATTACTGACTTAATTGACCATCCTTATTTTCAAAGATTACGGAAAATAGCTCAATTAGGGCTTTCTTATCTAGTTTACCCTGGCGCTCATCATACTCGTTTTCATCATGCAATTGGCTGCATGCACCTAATGGGTAAGGCTATTCGTCAAATTCAAAACAAAGGCCATGAAATAACTGAAGCAGAAGCGGAAGCATTAAAAATTGCTATTCTTTTACATGATATTGGTCATGGACCTTTTTCTCACGCATTGGAACATTCTATTGCCTCCAACATCTCACACGAGCATATTTCTTTTTTGTTTATGCAGAGATTAAACGAACAATTTGATGGAAAATTATCTTTAGCGATTAAAATATTTCAAGACAAACATCCTAAGCAGTTTCTACACCAACTTGTTTCCTCACAGCTCGACATGGATCGATTGGATTATCTAAAAAGAGATAGTTTCTTTTCGGGGGTAACTGAAGGAAACATAGGTACAGAGCGCATCATTCACATGTTAGATGTAGTAGATGATAAGTTAGTGGTTGAAGAAAAAGGGATTTATTCCATTGAAAAATTTTTAATTGCAAGAAGGTTAATGTACTGGCAAGTATATTTGCATAAAACAGTAGTTTCTGCCGAAAATATGCTCATAAAAGTACTTAAAAGAGCAAAGGAATTAATTAATAACGGTAAGGAAATTTATGCAAGTCCTAGCCTTTCCGTTTTTCTTAACAACAGTTATACTTTAGCCGATTTTGAAAACAATCCAAAACTGCTAAATGACTTTGCAGAATTAGATGATTTTGACATCTATTCCGCATTAAAATACTGGAAAAATAATTCTGACTTTGTATTATCTTCCTTATCAAAAATGATATTAAACCGTAAATTATTAAAAATTAAAGTGCAAAACACTATGTTTTCTACATTAGAAATTAAAACTGAAATAGATAAAGTAAAACAAAACTATAACATCAACAAACAAGAGGCAGAATACTTTATTTTCTCTAACAAAGTAAGTAATAGTACATACAATATTGAAAAAGCAAATATTAATATTCTGATGAAAAATGGAGATGTAATTGATATTACTTCCGCCTCTGACCAATTTAATATTGATGCATTAAGCAAAACAATAAATAAATATTTTTTGTGTTATCCTAAATTGAAATAATCACCCCATAGAATAATTAAAATTATTAGATTTGCCAGATGAAATTTACTGCTCAACAAATAGCCAAAATACTTAATGGAGACATTGTAGGTAAAACTGATATCGAAGTAAGTTCATTAGCAAAAATTGAAGAAGGCAAAAAAGGTGATTTATGCTTTTTATCCAATGAAAAGTACACGCCACATATTTACACCACTAAGGCTTCAGTTGTTATTGTTAATTCCTCTTTTAATCCTGAAAAAGAAATTTCTACAACACTCATAAAAGTTGAGGATGCCTACACTTCTTTCAGTCAGTTACTTGAACTTTACAATAAAATGCAATTTAATAAAGTTGGTATCTCAGAAAAATCAGATATCGATAAAAATAGTACTATTGGGAAAGATGTATTTATTGGCGCTTTCACTTCTATTGCACAAGGAGTTAAAATTGGGGAAAATGTAAAAATACACTCTAATTGTTTCATTGGTGAAAATGTTTCTATTGCTGATAACACAATTATTTTTCCAAATGTCTCTATTTATCACGATTGTAAAATAGGAAAAAATAACATCATTCATTCAGGGGTAGTTATTGGTTCTGATGGGTTTGGCTTTGCACCAGATGAAGATAATAATTATGCGAAAATTAGTCAAATAGGAAATGTTACTATTGGTGATGATGTTGAAATTGGTGCTAATACCACAATTGATAGAGCAACTATGGGTTCTACAAAAATTGGAAATGGTGTTAAATTGGACAATCTAATACAGATAGCACATAATGTTGAAATTGGAGAATGTACTGTAATTGCGGCTCAAGCAGGAGTTGCTGGTTCATCAAAAATAGGGAAAAACTGCATGATTGGTGGGCAAACTGCCGTTTCAGGGCATTTAACTATTGCTGATGAAGTTAAAATTGCTGGTCAAAGTGGAATCGCTTCAAGTATAAAAGAAGTTGGGAAAATTGTTCAGGGTCCTATGGCATTTGACATTAGAGATTTCCAACGCTCCTATATTATTTTCAAGAAATTACCTGAATTATACAGAACAGTAAATACCTTAAAGAAAGATATCCAGAGCTAGAATGAATCAAAAAACCATCAAAAATAGCGCTACAATATCAGGGATAGGAATTCATACAGGGGTTCATACTAATTTAACTTTATTGCCCGCCAAGGAAAATACTGGAATACGATTTATTAGAACTGATTTAGAAGGGAAACCAACTATTCCTGCAAATGTGGACTATGTTTTTTCGACCAACAGAAGTACAAACCTAAGAGCAAATAATGCTGAGATACACACTGTAGAACACATACTTGCTTCCATAGTTGCTGAAGGAATTGATAATATTATTATTGAAGTTGATAATATGGAAATTCCTATTTTAGATGGTAGTTCTATCCAATTTTCTGACTTAATAATTACAGCAGAAGTTCAAGAATTATCAGCAAAAAGAAAATTCTTTGAAATAAAAAGAAAAATTTCTTTTACTGATCCTGTAAGTGGCACAACATTTACTGCAACACCAGCAGAAGCCTACCAAGTAGAAGTAGAAATTGATTATAATTCTAAAACTTTAGGTGCTCAAACAGCTACATTGGACAATTTATCAGCATTTAAAGAAAATATCGCCTCCTCTCGTACATTTTGTTTTTTGCACGAGCTGGAACAGCTTTTAGAACATAACCTTATTAAAGGAGGAGATGTAAACAATGCAATTGTTGTTGTTGAGGAAGAAATATCTGATGAAAAATTAAACACATTAGCTAAAGCGTTTAACAAAACAGATATAAAAGTAGAGGAAGGAGGAATACTTAATAATTTAAAATTAAGATACAAAAACGAACCTGCAAGGCATAAATTACTAGATGTAATTGGAGATTTATCTCTTTTAGGATTACCCATAAAAGGAAAAATTACTGCCTCAAAACCAGGACATAAAAATAATACCGAATTTGCAAAATATTTAAAAAATATAATGATAGAAGAAAATAAAAAAATAGCACCCGAAATTGACTTCAGTACTCCACCAATGTACGATAGAGAGAAAATTATGTCAATTTTACCTCACAGAGATCCTTTCTTATTTATTGATGAAATAAGAGAATTAGAATCAGACTTTATTATAGGAACAAAATTTGTTACTGCTGATGAAGACTATTTTAAAGGTCATTTTCCAGGAGAACCCGTAATGCCAGGCGTTTTACAACTAGAAACTATGGCACAAGCTGGGGGTGTCCTTATCCTAAGTACAGTTGAAAACCCTGAAAATTACTTAACTTTTTTCATGAAAATTGATAATGCAAAATTTAAGAAAAAGGTAATTCCTGGTGATACAATTATTTTCAGACTGAACCTAATCTCCCCTATCAGAAGAGGGCTTTGCCACATGCATGGAAAAGGCTTTGTTGATGGAAAAATTGTTGTTGAAGCTGATTTATTAGCACAAATAGCACCTAAAAAATAAACTATGATACAGCCACTTTCGTATGTGCACCCTAATGCTAAAATTGCCGACAATGTTGTTATTGATCCTTTTGTTACCATTGGGAAAAATGTTGAAATTGGAAGAGGAACTTGGATTGGGTCGAATGTAACAATTATGGAAGGGGCAAGAATTGGGGAAAATTGTAGAATTTTTCCTGGAGCAGTTATTGCAGGTGTCCCTCAAGATTTAAAATTTGATGGAGAAAATTCCCTAGCTATTATTGGTAACAATACTACTGTTAGAGAATGTGCAACAATTAACAGGGGAACATCAGCAACTGGAAAAACAGTGGTTGGAGATAATTGTTTAATTATGGCTTATGCACACATTGCTCACGATTGTAATATTGGAAACAACTGTATTATTGTTAATAGTGTAGCCCTTGGTGGGCATGTTACTATGGGCGATTATGCAATTATTGGTGGGCTTTCAGCAGTACATCAATTTGTAAGCATTGGTAAACACGCCATGGTATCAGGTGGCTCATTAGTAAGGAAAGATGTACCCCCTTTTGTAAAAGCAGCTCGTGAGCCACTTTCATTTGTAGGAATTAATTCTATAGGATTAAGAAGAAGAGGGTTTTCAAGCGATAAAATAAAGGAAATACAGGATATATTCAGGATATTATATCAAAACAACAATAACAATACACAAGCATTATTAAAAATTGAAACTGAAATAAATGCTTCTCCAGAAAGAGATGAAATTATCTCCTTTGTACAAAATTCAGGAAGAGGAATTATGAAAGGTTATAACCAAAAATAAAAACTATGGCAACTACAGCAGAATTTAGGAACGGACTATGTATTAATCATAATGGAGAAGCTTGGAAGATTGAATCTTTTCAGCATGTAAAGCCAGGAAAAGGACCTGCATTTGTACGTACTAAAATAAGAAATTTAACTACCGGAAGGCTTTTAGATAACACCTTTACTTCAGGAGTTAAAATTGATATTATTCGAATTGAAAATAGAAAATACCAATACCTTTATGCTGATGGAAATGATTGCCACTTAATGAACAATGATGATTATGAGCAAATAATGTTAGCAAAGGATTTTATTGATAATGTTCAATTCCTAAAAGAAGGAGAAAATGTAGAAGTTCTGTTCCATGCTGATGAAGGAATGCCTTTATCAGCAACACTTCCAGCACATGTATCGTTGGTAATTGCACATACTGAACCGGGCATAAAAGGAAACACAGCAACCAATACTTTTAAACCTGCAACAACTGAGACAGGAGCCAGTATTAATGTTCCTCTCTTTATAAGTGAAGGAGATAAAATAAAAATTGATACTGAAAAAGGAGCGTATTTAGAAAGAGTAAAACAATAAAGCAAACCACTAAAAAAAACCAACAAAGTAAATGAAAAAGCACAACTTTTCTGCAGGACCATGCATTTTACCACAAGAAGTTTTACAACAAGCTTCAGCTGCTGTACTTAATTTTAATGACGATAACTTATCCCTAATTGAAATTTCACATAGAAGCAAGCCTTTTGTTGCGGTTATGGATAAGGCGATAGCATTAGTAAAAGAACTTTTAAATGTTCCTGAAGGCTATTCTGTTTTATTCTTACAAGGTGGTGCAAGCATGGAGTTTTTAATGGTACCCTTAAACCTTATGAAAGTTGATGGAAAAGCAGCTTACACCAATACAGGTGCTTGGGCTAAAAAAGCAATTGCAGAAGCAAAAAGTTTAGGTGAAGTAGCGGTTGTAGGAGATTCATCAGACACCAACTACAATTACATCCCTAAAGGATATGAAATTCCTAGTGATGTGGATTATTTTCATTGTACTTCCAACAACACCATTTACGGTACTCAAATGAAAAAATTCCCTCTATCTCCTAGCTTAATGGTTTGCGATATGAGTTCAGATATTTTCAGCAGAAAAATTGAGGTTAGTAAATTTGACATCATCTATGCAGGAGCGCAAAAAAATATGGGACCTGCAGGAACAACTTTAGTAATTGTAAAGAATGAAATATTAGGAAATAATGGAAGAGAAATTCCAACTATGTTGAACTACAATACGCATATTAGTAAGGAAAGTATGTTCAATACACCTCCTGTATTCCCAATTTATGTATCCATGCTTACTTTACAATGGCTAAAGGATTTAGGAGGAGTTGAAGCTATTGAAAAAATAAATCAAGAAAAAGCTGATTTATTATATGGAGAAATTGACAGAAACCCATTATTTGAAGGAACAGCTGCAAAGGAAGATAGATCAAATATGAATGTTTGTTTCTTGCTAACTGATAGCAGTAAAGAAGAAGCCTTTAATAACATGTGGAATGAAGCAGGAATAAGTGGTGTAAAAGGACACAGATCAGTTGGAGGATATAGAGCATCCATGTATAATGCAATGGCTATTGAAAGTGTACAAGTATTAGTAGATGTAATGAAAAAATTAGAACAAAATTAAGATGACAAAGATATTAGCAAATGACGGAATCTCACAAGCTGGGATTGATGCTTTAACCGGAAAAGGATTTGAGGTAATTACTGAAAAAGTAGCACAAGAAGATTTAATTAAATCAATTAACTCAGAAAACTATGAAGTACTTTTAGTAAGAAGTGCTACTACTGTGCGTAAGGATTTAATTGATGCTTGTCCTCACCTTAAAGTTGTAGGAAGAGGTGGTGTAGGAATGGATAATATTGATGTAGATTATGCTCATGAAAAAGGAATTAATGTAATCAATACGCCTGCTGCATCATCATCCTCAGTAGCTGAACTTGTTTTTGCACATTTATTTGGAATGGTGCGTTTCTTATTTGACAGTAATCGTCAAATGCCAATGTCAGGTGATGCTGATTTTAAAAGTTTAAAAAAGTCCTACGCTAACGGTAGAGAACTAGCTGGAAAAACTTTAGGTATTATTGGCTTTGGTCGTATTGGGCAAGAGGTTGCAAAAAGAGCAATTGGGCTTGGAATGAAAGTTATGGCGCATGATAAATTTATTGATGAGGCAAACATTACTTTAGACTTTTTTAATGGGGATAAAAAATCATTTACTATTGAAACTGAAAGTTTAAAAAAAGTGCTAAATAATTCAGATTTCATCACCCTACATGTTCCTAAAATTGGCGATAAAGCTGTTATTGGTGCAGAGGAAATAGGAATGATGAAAACAGGAGCTGGAATCGTGAATGCTGCTAGAGGTGGTGTTATAGATGAAACGGCTTTAATGTTTGCTTTGGACAAAGAAAAATTAGCCTATGCAGGTTTAGATGTTTTTGATAATGAACCTAATCCAAGTATACATATTTGTATGCATAATGCAATTTCGCTTACTCCTCATATTGGTGCTGCCACCTTGGAAGCTCAAGATAGAATTGGCACCGAATTAGCGGATCAAATTGCAACTCACTTTAGTAAATAAAAATGGCAATAGTTCGCCCTTTTAAAGCCATTCGTCCAACAAGAGACAAGGCAAATCTAGTAGCTTCACGCTCCTATTTATCCTATTCGGATGAAACTTTAAAAGAGAAATTAGAACATAACCCTTTTACATTTTTACATATTATTAATCCTGATTATAAGGATGAAATAAAACTGAAAGGAGTAGAAAAATTTAAAGCTGTAAAAGAAAAATTTAACAAATTTCAAGAATCTGGTTTCTTAATAACCGAACCTTCTGAATCTTTTTATGTTTATCAGCAAACCCATGAAAAGCATACTTTTGAGGGAATCATAGGGGCTACAGCAGTGGCTGATTATTTAACTGGAAATATAAAAAAGCACGAACACACCCTTACTGCAAGGGAGGAAATGTTTAAAAGCTACTTGGATACTACTGGCTTTAATGCAGAGCCTGTTTTATTGTGTCATAAAGAAAATACAACTATAACGGCTATTATTCAGCAGTACAAAGGAACTAGAGCTGAATATGAGTTTACCACAACTAATAAAGTAGTTCATAAACTATGGTTAGTCAATAATACAGATGACATCAATACCATTACAAATGCTTTTTCCACAATTGATAATTTATATATTGCAGATGGACATCACAGGTCAGCTTCTTCTGCCCTATTAGCCCAAAATAGCAACAAATCAAATAGTCAATATTTTATGAGTTTTTTGATTGATGAAAACCAATTGAATATCATCAATTTTAACCGATTAGTAAAACACACTAACGGGCTAACTTCTTATGAACTAATTACTGAAATTGAGAAATCATTTACCATATTAAAGAAAGGAAGTAGTCCCTACTCCCCTACTTTAACAGATGAGATTTCCATGTATTTAAGAGGTGCTTGGCACTCATTAATTGCCCTACCTACAAGCATAAAACAAGATTGTGTAAGCAAATTAGACCCTGCCATATTATCGGATAATATATTGGCACCTATACTTGGTATTACTGATGAAAAAACAGACAAAAATATAATATTTGAAGCAGGAACAATCTCACTAACTGAAATTGCAGAAAAAGTAGATACTGACGATTTTGAGGTGGCTTTCATCTTAAAACCTATACCTATAAATGCGTTAAAAGAAGTGGCAGATAACAACTTAAGTATGCCTCCAAAAAGCACTTATATTGAGCCCAAATTACGCTCTGGATTAATCATTTACCCACTTGACTAATGCCGATTGCTAGCAACCTAAAAGCAATACAGATTAGCTTACCAAAAGAGGTAACCTTAGTTGCTGTTTCCAAAACAAAACCCAATACTGATATCCTTGAAGCTTACCATGCAGGACAAAGAATATTTGGCGAAAATAAAGCACAAGAATTAGCACTAAAGGCTGAAGAATTACCCAAGGATATTTCTTGGCATATGATTGGCCATTTACAAACAAATAAAGTGAAGTTTATTGCTCCTTTCACAAGCCTTATTCATGCTGTAGATTCAATAAAATTACTGAAAGAAATAAATAAAAGAGCAGTACAAAATAACAGAACGATTGATTGCCTATTACAAGTTCATATTGCAAGTGAAAATACAAAGTTTGGTTTTGGAATTAATGATGTTGAAAGCACCTTACATTCAGCCAAACAATTTGAAAATATCAAAATTGTAGGATTAATGGGCATGGCAACTTTTACTGATGACATTGAGCAAGTAACACAGGAGTTCAAAAGACTTAAAGCCCTATTTGAAAGAGTAAAAAACGAACAGATTACTACCCTATCCATGGGGATGAGTGGCGACTACCAATTAGCAATTGAACAAGGCAGCACTATGATTCGCGTTGGAAGTGCTATATTTGGGCACAGAAATTAAATTATGAAGAAAGTAATATCAACACCTAATGCTCCTGCTGCTATAGGACCTTACAGCCAAGCTATCTTAAGTAATAATACGCTTTACTGTTCTGGGCAGATTGCCATAAACCCTGCTACAGGAAACTTAGTAATGGAAAATATTACGGAAGAAACAAATCAGGTAATGCAGAATATTCTTGCAGTACTTACAGCTGCTAAAATGGATTTTAGTCATGTCGTAAAATGCACCATATTCATGAGAGATATGAACGATTATACAGTTATTAATGAAGTATATGCTAAAAGTTTTGGAGAAAATCCTCCTGCTCGTGAAGCGGTACAAGTATCCGTTTTACCTAAAAATGTAAATGTAGAAATTTCAGTAATAGCTATAAAATAATGGAACTTGCTCAGCAAATAATAAAAGGAAATAGAACTGCTTTAGGCAAAGGAATTACCCTATTAGAAAGCACTTTACCTGAGCATGAAAAACAAGCCCAAGATTTAATTACAGCCTGTTTAGTGCATAGTGGGAAATCAATTAGAGTGGGTGTAACAGGCGTACCTGGTGTAGGAAAAAGCACCTTTATTGAGGCCTTTGGGAAACTCCTTACTAGCCAAGGAAAAAAAGTAGCCGTATTGGCAATTGACCCAACAAGCGAAAAAACACACGGAAGTATTTTAGGAGATAAAAGCCGTATGCATGAACTAGCAGCAGATGAAAATGCTTTTATCCGCCCTAGCCCAAGTAGTGGTACATTAGGTGGAGTAGCCAATAAAACCAGAGAAAGTATTATTTTATGTGAAGCAGCAGGCTTTGATATTATCCTAATTGAAACAGTTGGTGTTGGGCAAAGCGAAACTACAGCAAGTAATTTGGTGGACTTCTTTTTACTGCTTATGCTAGCAGGTGCTGGGGATGAATTACAAGGAATTAAAAGAGGAATTATGGAATTGGCAGATGCTTTAATAATTACCAAAGCAGATGGGGGTAATCAGGTAAAAGCAAAAAATGCAGCCATGGAATACAAAAGAGCCCTACACCTATTCCCTGCTATGGAAAATGGTTGGATTCCTCAAACAGGCACTTGTTCAGCTTTGGATAAAATAGGATTGGATACTATTTGGGAACTGATAGCAAAACATAACAGCCAAATGCAAGCCAATGCTTACTTTTCAGAAAATAGAAAGCAACAAAATAAATTTTGGCTACATCATATTGTTAAAGAAGAACTAGGGAATAAAAAGTACCAGAAACTAAAGTCAAACCAAACTTTAACTGACTTAGAACAAGCACTTGAAAAAGGCAGTTCTATTTATGAGGTGATAAATAGCTTATAGGGTAATAAATGCTCAATAGTAAAAAGTAAATATTATTTTAAATTTAAATATTTTATAATTCTACTCTAGTTCTTCAATAATCATATTTAAGTAACTTACATAAGTGATTAGTTAAAAATAAGGCAATAAAAAAAGCGAGCATTAAGCTCGCTTTTATCTGTATATTATATTTTGCTAATTAAGCGTTTACAATATTTTTAGCTACTGGTCCTTTTTCTCCATCTCCTGGTTCAAAAGCTACTGCTGAACCTTCTTTTAAAGTTTTGTAACCTTCTACTTGAATTTCTTGGAAATGCGCAAAGTAATCAGTTCCGTCTGAACCTTCAATGAAACCATAACCTTTACTTGCATTAAACCATTTTACTGTTCCTTCCATAATTGTTTTTTTAAATTTATATTATTACTATGTGGGAACAACCCCACAAAACTGGCGCAAATATAGTAAAAAATCAATACAATTAACCTTTTGCTGAAATTAACGTATTTTTTAAAAGCATTGCAATAGTCATTGGTCCTACTCCACCTGGTACAGGAGTGATAAAATTACACTTTTCTTTAACCCCTTCAAAATCAACATCCCCTAGTAATTTCCATCCACTTTTTGTTTTATCTGACTTAATTCTTGTTATTCCAACATCAATAATAGTGACACCTTCCTTTACCATATCAGCTGTAACAAACTCAGCTTTTCCTAAAGCTACAATTAAAATATCAGCTGTTTTGGTAATTTCTTTTAGGTTTTTTGTTCGACTATGGGTAAGTGTAACTGTGCAATTTCCAGGATTAGCATTCCTAGCCATTAAAATACTGATTGGCGAGCCTACAATATGGCTTCTACCAATAACCACACAATGCCTACCTATAGTCTCTACTTTATACCTTTCTAACAACTCTAATATACCAGATGGAGTTGCTGGTAAATAAGTTGGTAAATTTAATGCCATTCTACCAATATTAGTAGGATGAAAACCATCAACATCTTTTGCAGGAATAATAGCTTCAGTAACTTTCATTTCATCAATATGCTTAGGCAAAGGCAACTGGACAATTAAACCATCAATATCAGAATTTTTATTTATTTTTTCTACCTCAGCAAGTAATTCATCTTCTGAAACATCAGCATTAAAACGAACTAAAGTAGAATTAAACCCTACCTTATCACAAGCTTTTACTTTTGCATTAACATAGGTTTCACTTGCACCATCAGCCCCTACAAGGATAGCTGCTAAATGTGGTTTTTTTATACCCGAACTAACTAAAGCAGCAACCTCAATTGAAATCTCTTCTTTTATATCGTTAGCTGTTTTTTTTCCGTCTAGTAAAATCATTGGTTGTTGTAGTGGGTAAGTTTTTATTTATGGTTTTCTCTAATCTATTATCTCATTCCCGGCATTCCTCCTCCGCCCTTCATCATTTGCATCATCTGCTTTGCTCCTCCTCCCTGCATCATCTTCATCATTTTACCCATTTGACTAAATTGCTTTATCAATTGGTTAACCTCAACAACTGAAGTTCCACTACCTGTAGCGATACGCTTTTTTCTACTTCCATTCAATAATTTAGGATTTTCACGCTCTTGCTTTGTCATAGAATGAATAATTGCTTCAATTCCCTTAAACGCATCATCATCAATATCAACTCCCTTCATAGCCTTTCCCATTCCAGGTATCATCCCCATCAAGTCCTTCATGTTTCCCATCTTTTTCACTTGTTGGATTTGCTTTAAAAAATCATCAAAACCAAATTGATTTTTTGCAATTTTCTTCTGAACTCTTCTTGCTTCTTCTTCATTAAATTGATCTTGTGCACGTTCCACTAAGGAAATAACATCTCCCATTCCTAAAATACGGCTTGCCATTCTATCAGGATGAAATACATCTAACCCATCCATTTTTTCGGAAGTACCAATAAACTTAATTGGCTTATCCACAACCGAACGAATAGTAAGTGCTGCACCACCTCTTGTATCACCATCTAACTTAGTTAACACAACACCATCAAAATTTAACTTATCATTAAACGCTTTTGCAGTATTTACAGCATCTTGCCCTGTCATAGCATCCACAACAAATAAAATTTCTTGAGGATTAACAATACTTTTTATCTGAGCAATTTCATTCATCATTTGCTCATCAACTGCCAAACGACCAGCCGTATCAACAATTACAACATTATGTCCATTTATTTTAGCATGCTTTATTGCATTTTGTGCAATTTCTACTGGATTTTTACTTTCTCTATCCTGAAAAACATCAACACCAACTTGCTCAGCTAACACACCAATTTGATCAATTGCAGCAGGACGATAAACATCACATGCTACCAATAATGGGCATTTATTTTTTTTACTTTTAAGATGTAATGCCAACTTACCTGAAAAAGTAGTTTTACCACTTCCTTGTAAACCAGCAATTAAAATAACAGTTGGCGAGCCTTCTAAGGAGATTTCTGACTGCTCACTTCCCATCAGTTCGGCCAACTCATCCTTCATTATTTTAGTTAACAACTGCCCTGGATCAATAGCCGTAAGCACTTTTTCCCCTAAAGCTTTCTCTTTAACTTTTGCTGTAAATGCTTTTGCCGTTTTAAAATCAACATCAGCTGAAAGTAGCGCCTTACGGATCTCCTTCATTGTTTGAGCAACATTAATTTCGGAAATGCTCCCTTGCCCCTTTAGTACTTTAAATGCCTTATCTAGTTTTTCTGATAAATTTTCAAACATAGTTCCTTCCCTATTTTAATTTATTATTAGTAGAATGTGATGCAAAAATAACGAAAAGAAACCATACTTTAAAAGTAAAAGCATTATCAATTTTTGCTTGTATGAAATATTGATTTTACAAGTATAAAAACACCAATCAACTTACTCCTTAATCAGTAAAAATTCCAACCTTGAAGGATACACCCTTTGCATTTGAATAAAGGAAGGTAAATTTTCAACCTCAACTGTTAAAGTTCTATTTTCGGAAGAAATTAAACTAGCATCTACTGTAAGGTTTAAGAAATCAGTTTTTAGCATACTGTACTTGTCTTTTGGAGCCCTAAGCGTTACTTGTACTACTTCAGGGAATAATTTTATAGTATATCCCTTTTTCAAGTTCTTTGCTTCTACCTTATATTTTAGCATTTGTTCTACAAAAGGCTCTACTTCAATTGTCACTTCAATATTTTTTGTTTTGCATTGTAAGCCATCAGGAATAATAACCTCTACAATAGGGATTATATTTTCAGCAACATCAACTAAAATCAATTCTTCAGTCTCAATAAAATCTACTGCATCCAATTGCTGTTGTTCTGCATAAACCATGACACTATCAGGGCTTAAAACAATAGAACTTTCAAACCATATTTCGGGCTTTAAACTAATCGATTGATTCAACTTAATAGCTACCTTTTTTTTAGCTTTATTGCTAAAAGGTATGCTTAATCGTTCTGGGTTAATGGCTATCAATTCCATGGATGAGGACAAAACCTCAGCTAAATCTTTTCGTTTAGTATTCATGAACCAAAAGACTTCACTCCCTCCTTTTTTAGGCTTAGTATTTGCCTGATCAACATCCAAACTTAGGGTTGAAGAAGAAAATAAATTATAAAATAAAATAGAAAATCCAGGTGCCTTTACCCTAGCCTCTATAAAAACAACAGGAGTAGATACTAATACTTTATCAGCTGGAAAATTAACGTAACTAAGCGGGACCTGTAAGGTGGTTTCATGCTGTTTGGACAACATACTCAAAAACCAAAACGAGAAAGAAATAAATAAAAATAAAGCGTAAGTACTCAGCTTTTTATTATTGGATGCTGACTTAAAAAAACTAGCTATTCTGTTTTTTAAGTTGCTGAACATTATTTTTGTTCTATACCAGTATCTCCTGTCATTGACACTGCCGTTTTAGCAACTTTTAGTTTTGTTCCTGCATGCACTTCAATAACAACAGCATCTTCTTTTACATCCGTAATTTTACCATAAATTCCGCCAATAGTAATTACATCATCCCCTTTTTGTAATGCAGAACGGTACTCACGTTCTTTCTTTTGTTTTTTTATTTGCGGACGAATCATAAAGAAATACATTACGGCAAAAATCATACCGAACATAATTAATGATGAAGTTCCTGTACCTGCTGATTGTAATAAAATCATACTTATTTTTTTTGAGGAACAATTACATTCCCGTTTATAGTTAATACTTTAGTATTTGGTATTGCATTTGTTACCAAAGTAACTGTTTTGTTTTGTTTTCCTGATTTCCCAGCACTGTTAAATGTCACTTTAATTGTAGCCTCCTCCCCTTGTGAAATTGGCGCTTTAGGCCACTGAGGTACTGTGCAGCCACAACTTCCTTTGGCAGCACTAATAATAAGATCAGCCTCACCCGTATTTTTTAAAATAAAGTCATGAGTAACCGATTCACCTTGTTGCATCTCACCAAAATCATAGCTCGTTTCTTTCATTTCAACAACTGGAACTGCAACCGTTTTAGCGGATTGATTAGCTGTAAGTGGACTCGCTACTAAATCAGTAGTTATTGCTTTATCATCTGATGATGAATTACAAGAAATTGCTACTGAAAAAAGGAATAATAAAAGGAATTGTGGTGTTTTCATATCTGATTTCAAAACTAAGATTATTTGTTAGACTAAGCCTCTACCTATCTTTTTAATTTTTCCTTCTCGAGTATAGGTCTTCACAACATTGTCCAATAACCCATTTACAAAGAGTTTACTTTTCGCCCCACCATAATATTTCGAGATTTCGATATACTCATTCATGGATACTTTTATAGGTAAATCTTCCATAGAAAGAATTTCAGCAAAAGCCATTTTCAAGAATAACTGATCCATAATTGCAATACGATCCAACTCCCAATTTTTTGAGAACTTCACAATTATATCTTCATAATCTTTATTATTATTTATCGTATTTCTGAATAATTTTAAAGCAAACTTTTCATCTGAATCATCCTTAAAAACTGAAGTAGGATTCATGCTTTTTTGCGACTTAATTTGCCCCATTATAATAGTAGCAACAAATGGCAAATCATCTATCCAGTAAATACTTCTTTCTTCTAAAATATGATGAACCAATTCATTGCTTAAAATTATATCGTTCAAAGCATTTACAATAAATCTTTGATCAACATCAACACCCTTATCTTCAACTGCAAGGTATTTAGTATATTGTTCGGACTTGTATAAGTCCGCAAATAACTTCCTTACAATATCATAGTCATTCTTCAACCAAATACCTGAAACCTTACTCACCCTATTCATTAAGGAGTTATCCTTACGAATTAAGGCAATTAACTCATTGTCAACAAATCTTCTGTTAGGGTTTAAATCTGCTTCAGTAGGTAAATGTTTTTTCTTTCCTTCCTCATAAAAGTCATCAGCATGCTTCACTAACTCAATCAATAAGGCAATAATTACCAAATTAAGTTCTACTACTTCATTAATATGCTTTAGCATTGCACGCTCAGCTACTGGCATGTTATCCTCCTTTGCCGAAAAATACGAATATAAGGACTGCATTACTTTTAACCTGATATGTCTTCTACTTAACATTTATATTATGCGTTTTTTCTATCGTTAATTCTTTGTTCAGCAATTTCTAAAGCTGCAGCATGAGTAGTTATCCCATCCAATTCAGCTTTCTTTAAAATCTCTAAAGTGGTGCCGTAAATTGCTCTTGTTTGGTTTATGGCATGTTCTCTATCATATCCTTTAATTTCAGAATAAACATTAATCAAACCTCCAGCATTAATTAAGAAATCTGGCGCATATACAATTCCTTTATCTGTACATAATTGCCCATCTCTATCCTCATCAGCTAACTGGTTATTGGCAGCACCAGCAATAATATCACATGTTAAACGAGCAATCGTATCAGGATTAACAGTAGCGCCTAAAGCACAGGGCGCATAAATATCTATATCCAAATCATAAATAGCATCACCCATTACGATTGTTGCACCATACTGCTCAGCAAGTTCAGCCAATCTTGTTTCGTTAATATCATTAATAATTACCTTAGCACCTTCATCTGTTAAGTGTTTTACCAAGTTTTCACCTACATGACCAATTCCTTGTACAAGTACCGTTTTACCATCTAAATTATCGCTTCCCCATTTGTATTTTGCAGCAGCTTTCATTCCCATAAACACACCAAAAGCAGTAACTGGTGAAGGATCACCACTACCACCCATACTTTCAGGGATACCTGTAACGTGCTT
>Ga0209709_10001950_pt1 | contig 18467 bp, 17 predicted proteins | sample ArcticOcean_MG_C_2_FD_187435 | JGI IMG/M metagenome (GOLD analysis project Ga0209709, IMG submission 187435) | Marine microbial communities from western Arctic Ocean - ArcticOcean_MG_CB4_136 (SPAdes) (version 2) | ecosystem: Environmental > Aquatic > Marine > Oceanic | place: Arctic Ocean... | reverse complement strand
AGTATCTAGATTAATAACAACTCCAGAGAGTAAATTAAAACATAAAATCTAAATTTTACTATTATAGGTTGTGTTAAAAATACCTTTTTTGAGAATTAATTAGTTTTTTTATTTTAATAAATCAGATATATATTTTTTTAACTTAGAAATTTTATACAAAAACATAATTAAATCATGAAGAAAATCTTTTTATTATTTTCCCTAGTATTTTTACTAAACGGCTGCGTAGAGTCAATTGCTTTACTTGGCTCAACAGCTGGGGGAGCATCAAGTGGAAAAATAATTCAATCTTCCTTACAACAAGCTGCAAGTTATGGAATAAAAAAAAGTACAGGAAAAACACCAATAGGACACGCCCTTGCTTATGCTGAAAAAAATAATCCTGAGAAAAAAAAAGAGACTTGTATATCTTTTATTGAAAAAACAAAATCAGAATTTTGTGCTATAGCAAAAAAAAAAATATCTTTGACAAATAGAGCTGTAACTAAAAAATTAGCGAAAACTATAAATAAAACTACTAAAATTATTAATCCAATTAATGAAAAAATAACAATTAAACCTAAGAGCAAGGTTGTTCTAAAAGATTCAAATTTTTTTGATAGTTTTAAGCAATTTAAAAAATCACCGAGAGAACTTGCTATTGCTTTTCAAAATAAATTGAAAAAATAAATAAATATTTGAAGTAATATTTAATTAGTAGGTAATCCAGAGTTTTTCCAACCAACATTCTGACCATTACCACTAAATCCATCTGAAATATTATGAGCTGTATATCCTTCGTTTTGAAGTAAGCTAGCTGCAATTACAGACCTGCCTCCAGCTGCACACATCACAAGTACTTGATTTTCTTTATCAATTTCTTTTTTAACATTATTAATAAAACCTGGGTCTTGACCTATTGTAATAAAAAAAGTCTTTATGCCAAGGCTATCAGAAATGGGTTTACCAATAGTATTCCATTCATCTTCCGTTCTAACATCTAAAAGAACAGTTTTAGGATTTTTTTCTATGAACTTCTTTATTTCTGAAGATTTAATTTGTTCGATCATTTTGTGGCTCTAATATAATTTATTGGAGCCACAAATCAATTATTAAGCAGCCAAGGCTTGTTTAATATCTGCAATGATATCATCTGGGTGTTCGATACCAATTGAAAGTCTTACATAACCTGGTGTTACGCCTGCAGCTAGCAATTCTTTCTCACTTAGTTGACTGTGTGTTGTGGTTGCAGGGTGAATTGCCAAACTTCTAGCATCTCCAATGTTAGCAACATGATAAAGCATCTTTAAGTTGTCAATAAACTTAGCACCCGCTTCCACAGTTCCTAAATCCATTCCAACTAAAGCTCCATTTCCACCTTGAAGGTATTTTCTAGCTCTCTCTTTAACTTCTCCTTGATGATTAGTAGAAAAGATTACATTTTTAACTTTTTTTTGTGTTTCTAGGAACGCTACAACTTTTTCAGCATTAGCACAGTGTTGTTTCATTCTAAGACTAACAGTCTCTAAACCTTGAATGATTTGAAAAGCGTTGAATGGACTTAATGGAGCTCCTAGATCCCTAAGTAGAACTACCCTAAGTCTAATTACGAAAGGAATGTTGGCTCCTGTCAAAACAGGAACTGCATCAGCCCAAATCGCCCCACCATAACTTTGATCTGGTTCGTTTAATAAAGGTTGTCTTTTTCGATTTTTAATCCAATCAAAATTTCCACCATCAACAACTATTCCACCAATCGAAGTGCCATGCCCACCAATAAACTTAGTCAATGAGTGCAATACGATTGCAGCACCATGAGCTAAAGGTTTACAAATCACTGGAGCGGCTGTGTTGTCCATTATTAATGGAATGCCATGCTTTTTTCCAATGTCCGAAACTTCTTTAATTGGAAAGACACGTAGATATGGGTTTGGTAATGTTTCTCCATAATAAGCACGCGTCTTATCATCCGTTAATTTTTCAAAGTTTTTTGGATCAATAGGGTCTGCAAATCTAACTTCAATACCTTGTTGTCTTAAAGTATTTTTAAATAAGTTTACTGATCCACCGTACAAATCGGTTGAAGCAACAACATTGTCACCAGATTGTGCAAGATTTTGAATACACATTGCTGTGGCTGCTTGGCCTGAGCCAACTGCACACGCCGCAACACCGCCTTCAAGTGCTGCAACTCTTTTTTCAAGCACATCACAAGTCGGGTTCATTATTCTTGTATAAATATTACCAAATTCTTTTAAGCCAAATAAATTTGCAGCAGTTTTTGCATCTTTAAATTGATAAGAAGTTGTTTGATAAATAGGGACAGCCACTGCAGTTGTGGCAGGGTCGCTTCTGTAATCCCCACCGTGTAACGCAATAGTTTCTGGATGCTTATAGTCAGCCATTATTTTATCTCCCTTGTTGTTTCGTTTCTAAATGTTTCTTTCATATTATTCTCCGCTCTTTCTGGAGAAGTATGATCTAATTCTTCAAACGAGGGGTTTGTTTTAATTAAATTCACATCTTCTCCTTTTTAGTACTTCGGCAAATTGCCAGGTGTACAATATGGTTCAAATACCTGGTTTAATTTTAGGAAATTGTCCAAAAAAAAACCACCGACTAAAGCGGTGGTCATAAGACTTAATCGCTTTAGCTGGATTTATTAAGCGCTCAGCAATTTGATTGAAATCAGCGCTACGAACATAGAACTATGTTTAATACATTTTGTCAAGAAGTTTTTAATTAAATATTTTTTAAGCTTTATCACCATAATCTTTCATGTGTTTTGGAATTCTTTTATTTGTTCCATACATGAAGTGATTAGACATTTTTTCTTTATATTTACTTGCTGGCACCGTTAAACCAACTGCATGAGCAGTTTCTCGAATTAACATTGGGTTTGCTCCACAACATACACCTAAATAATTTATACCAAGATCAAAACATTCTTTCATAAATTTTCCCATTTCATATCTATTAACTTGCATTGGGTCTAATGCAGTTGGAAAAGTTGTTTGATGAGGTGTAGGACAAGCGCATCCATTATTATCTGGCAAATTAAAGAAAGTTGGATTTTTTTCAGTTGTTCTATATGTTATAGGTAGTGCAGCCACATGGCATTTTAGAGCTTTTCTTACTTCTTTTATGTAAGGTAACATTGTAGGCGGTCCTCTAAAACAATTCATTCCCACAACTTGACCACCACGTTGTTCTAATTCTTTACAAGTATCTACAATACCAACACCATCTCTCATAATATTTTCAGCCATCGGTGCAATAGTTATAACACTTGGTAAACCAGTTTTTTGCATTACCTCTAAAGCCTTATAAGCCTCTTCAGCATAATAAAATGTTTCCCCAATTAACATATCGGCTCCTTCATCAACAGCCCAACCAACCATTTCAGTAAACATTTTTTCAACTTCTAAATGGGTTGCTTTATCTTTATCGTTCCAAATATTAGAGTTAGAGATGTTACCAGCCATCATATTTGGTCTATCTCCACTTGAATTTAAATTAGCAACTTTCTTAGCAATTTTTAATGCAGCTCGATTTAATGGCTCTAATAATTCTTCTTTACCTATGACTCTCATTTTTTCTCTATGACCATTATAGGTGAATGCTTGAACTACATCTGAACCAGCATGTTGAAAATCTCTATGTAAACTTTCTAGGGCATCTGGATTATCAAGAGCTAACATCGGTACAAATTCTCCTGACGTCAAATAACCTCTTTTTTCCATCTCAAATAAAAATCCTTCGGCACAAATTACCGGTCCTTTATCAAGTCTTTCTATTAATTTTTTTGTCATATATCTAAATCCTAAATCTCTTTTATGCCTTTAGCGATTACCGTCAACTATTTATTTAATCAAATAGTGTTAGTAACATACCCCTTCAAGTTGTGTCATTTTACACATGAAGATTGTAATTAGTAGCTGATAGCATTTTTTTTTGCTAGTTTGTCTTGTGAAAAAAAAATATTCAATCTTCAGTCTTATAAAAAATTCCTTCTCAAACAATGAGAATTGGCAAAAAATGTGGCGAAGCCCTGATCCAAAAAAAACCTACGATGTCATTATAATTGGAGGAGGTGGGCATGGACTAGGTACTGCTTATTATTTAGCTAAAGAACACGGCATGAAAAATATTGCCGTTATAGAAAAAGGTTGGTTAGGTAGCGGAAATACTGGACGTAACACTACAATCATAAGATCAAATTATCTATGGAATGAAAGTGCTTATCTTTACGATCATTCAATCAAATTATGGGAAAATCTATCTGAAGAATTAAACTATAACATGATGTTTAGTCAGAGAGGTGTAATGAATTTAGCTCATAACGAACACGATATTAAAGAAATGAAAAGAAGAATAAGTGCCAATAGACTTAATGGACTTGATACCAAATGGCTGGATACAAAAGAAATTAAAGAATTAGTTCCTATCATGAATGCTGATAATTTAAGATATCCAGTTTTAGGTGCCGCTTATCAGCCGAGAGGCGGAGTAGCAAGACACGACGCTATTGCCTGGGGCTTTGCTATGCGAGCAGATGAAATGGGTGTCGATATTATTCAAAACTGTGAAGTTAAAAATATAAAAACTAACAATAATAAAGTTGAAGGAGTTGAAACCTCCAAAGGCTTTATAAGCGCGGGTAAGGTTGCTGTTGTAGCTTCTGGTCATTCAAGCGTATTAGCGCAAACAGCAGGAGTAAGATTACCCTTACAAAGCAGGCCATTACAAGCTTTAGTATCTGAACCAATTAAACCTATAATTAATACTGTTGTAATGTCCAATGCTGTTCATGCTTATGTTAGTCAATCAGATAAAGGTGAATTAGTTATTGGCGCTGGAACAGATGGATATAATTCATTTACACAAAGAGGTGGTTACGATGTTATAGAAGAAACTGTTAGAGCAATAGTTGAACTTTATCCAATTTTTGGAAAAATGAAAATGTTAAGACAGTGGGGAGGGATAGTAGATATATGTCCTGACGCTAGCCCGATAATAAGTAAATGCGAAGTCAAAGGTTTATATTTCAATTGTGGCTGGGGGACCGGTGGTTTCAAAGCAACACCAGGTAGTGCAAATGTTTTTGCACACACAGTTGCCAAAGATGAGCCACATAGAATTAACGCCCCTTTTAATTTAGAAAGATTTGCTGACGGTAGATTAATAGATGAACATGGAGCAGCTGCAGTAGCGCATTAAATATGATTTTAATTAACTGTCCATATTGCGGTGAAAGAGATCAATCAGAATTTTCTAATGGTGGTGAAGCTCATGTAGCAAGACCAGAAAATTCTGAAAATCTTAGCGATAAAGAGTGGGGAGAGTACGTTTTTTATCGAGCTAACCCCAAGGGAATATTTTATGAACGTTGGGTTCATTCCCATGGATGCAGAAAATGGTTTAATGCAGTTAGAGACACTTCCACAGATGAAATATTAAAAATTTATAAACTTGATGAAAAAACACCAGAGCTAAAAGATTTTAGTAACACTTTAAAAACTCCATCTGGAGAACCAGAAGTGGGTTCAGGTTTCTTTACAGTAAAGAAATAATAATGAGTGCTTCAAATAATAAAAAATGTTCATACATAAATGCAGATCAAAAAATTTCAATTATATTTGACGGAAAGAAATATAAAGCATTTAAAGGAGACACAATAGCTTCAGCTTTATTAAGAAATAACATTCGTTTAATTGCTAGAAGCTTCAAATATCACAGACCTAGAGGCATATATACTTGCGGTATAGAAGAGCCAAATGGGATTGTTCAAATATTAAGTGAACATAACGAGCCCAATACAAGAGCTACAGTAAAACAAATTTATGATGGCATGGAAATAGAGAGTCAAAATCGATGGCCATCACTTAATTTGGATTTTGGCTCAATAAATAATTTGTTATCACCAATATTTTCTGCAGGATTTTATTACAAAACATTTATGGGGCCAAAAGGATTCTGGAAGAGAATTTATGAGCCATTAATTAGAAAAACAGCTGGACTTGGAAAACCACCTAAAGAGTTCAGGTCAAAAAGTACACATCAAAATCATAACGTCGATGTTGTTATTGTTGGAGCTGGCTTAAGCGGACTAATTGCAGCGAGAAAATTAATTGACACTGATCACGATGTTTTACTTATAGAGCAAGATAGTTTTTTTGGAGGTGTTTTAAAAAATTCAAATAAAGTTAAAAAAATTAATGATCTAGAAATAAATATTTGGCTGAAGGAGACTGAAGAACTCATAAAAAAAGCAAAAAATATTAAAATATTAAAAAATTCATTAGTCACATCATATAATTTTACAAATCATTTAATAGCTTTAGAAGATAAATTTGCTGGAAAAAAAATAAACAACAATAAATCTGAATTAACTTTACATAAAATTAGAACAACCCATACGATTTTAGCTAACGGTCACATTGAAAGATTTATTTCATTTAGAAATAATGATTTACCAGGAGTGATGCTAGCTTCTTCATTTGAAAAATATATACATAGGTATGGAGTAGTTCCTGAAATTAATCCTGTTATTTTTACAAATAACTCAACTACAATAAGCCTTTTAATATCTTTAATTAGTCTAGGGCATAAACCAGCGGCTTATATCGATGCTAGAAAAGAAGAAAAAATTGAAAAAGAACTTTCAGATTGCTTAGAAAAAAATAACATTCCTTTTTATAAAAATGCAGAAGTAGAGGGATGTGATGGAAATAAAAAAGTTCAAAAAATTTTTATTAGAAACAATAAAAAAAAAATTATTAAGATCAATTCTTCTATGCTTTGTGTATCTGGAGGAATAAATCCTGACATTCATTTATTTACTCAATCAAAGGGCTTAGTTAAGTGGGATGATAAACTACTTACTTTCAAACCAAATATGTCTTTTCAAAATACTATTACCTTAGGGTCTGTAAGTGGAAATTATAATTATGAAAAAACAAATGAAGAAATTATTAATAAATTATCTTTTCTTAAAGTAAAAGATGAAGATATAAAATTAGAAATTAACGATACAAATAACTTTAGTATTAAAGAGCTTTGGGAAACCCAACATGAAAAAAAATCTAATTGGTCAAAATCATTTATTGATTTACATAACGATGTAACAACAGAAGATCTTAAACAAGCAATTGTAGAAGGATTTGATCGTATCGAACATCTAAAACGCTTCACTACAAATAGCATGGGAACCGATCAAGGTAAAATTAGCAGTATTAATTCACTTGGTATTGTTTCAAAAATTTTAAATAAAAAAATTTCTGAGGTGGGAACAACAACCTATAGACCACCTTACGCACCACTTAGCTTTTCAGCAATTGCCGGAAGAAGCACTTATGAATTTTATGATCCTCAAAGAAAAACTCCTATTCACAAGTGGCACATAAAAAAGAAAGCTGTATTTGAGGATGTTGGCCAATGGAGAAGACCTTGGTATTTTAAAATAAGAGATTCAGAAACTATGCATCAAGCTGTGCAAAGAGAATCAAAGCAAACAAGAGAAACAGCTGGAATTTTAGATGGAAGTACACTTGGGAAAATAGAGATTAAAGGTAAAGATGCACTTGAATTTATGAACCTTATGTACACCAATCCGTTTACAAAGATGAAGCCAATGACCTCAAAATATGCTCTTATGTTAGGTGAAGATGGCATGATTAAGGATGATGGAATCGTTTGTAAAATAAGTGATACCCATTTTATTTCAACAACCACATCAAGTGGAGCACCAAAAGTGCTAGCAGACATGGAGGAATATCTTCAAACAGAGTGGCCTCATCTTCAGGTATACGTAAACTCAACTACTGAACAATTTACAACATTTAACATTAGTGGACCCAAATCAAGAGATATCATGAGCAAAGTATTTAGTGATGTTGATTTTAGTAATATAAAATTTCCTTTTATGACTTTTAAAATTTTTAACTACATGGATACAGAAGTTAGAATTATGAGAGCTAGTTTTACTGGAGAAATAGGTTATGAAATTTATATCTCCCCAAAATACTCTCTAGCATTATGGGAAAAAATATTTGACCACGGAAGAAATTTTAATCTTGTACCTTATGGAACAGAGACCATGCATTTATTAAGAGCAGAAAAAGGCTACGTAGTAATTGGACAAGAAACAGATGGAACGGTCACACCTATAGATATTAATTTTACCTGGATGATAGGTAAGAAGAAAAAAGATTTTATTGGAAAGAGATCATTGATTAGAAGTGATACAGTTCGAGAAGATCGGAAACAGTTAGTTGGCATTGTTCCTTTAGATAAATCTCAATTCATAGAGGAAGGACAACACATTGTTGAATGCGAAACTCTACCAAGAAAAATAAAAACACCTATAGCATATCTTGGCCATATAACATCAAGCTATCACAGTCCTAATCTTAATCACTGCATTGCAATGGCATTAATAAAAGGGGGTAGTAAATTAATGGGAGCTAAATTTTTTGTTTCTACATCTAAAGGAACTAAAAATATTCCTATTGAAGTTGTTAATCCTGTTTTTATTGATCCAGAAAATAAAAGGCTAGTATCATGACAACAGTGCTTTCATTAGAAGGAGTGCATATTACTCAAAAAAATTTTCAACAAGTTATTATTAGAGGTGACGGAAAAGAAAAATTTAATCAAATAATTAATAAAGAGATATCTATAGTTCCTCCATCAAAAAATCTTGAAATAAAATTAAATAATAAGTTTCTATTTTCTAAACATTCTTTTAACCAATGGAGTCTGTGCTACTTAGAAGAACAGAACTATAAAGATGTTTTAAAATTTATTTCTAATATTAATTCTAATGATGAAATTCTTGCATCGGATTATTCTTACGGACAAGTTTATTTTGAAGTTTCTGGAGAAAATAAAAATGAATTCTTGAATAAATTAACGCATTTCGATTTAAGAGCTAAAAAATTTCTTAATTTTACTTTAGCTCAAACTTTAATTGCTAGAATAGATTGTTCAATTTATAATCTTAATGACAAATATATCATTACATGTAACAGGTCATTCGAAGATTATTTTAAAGAACGTCTTAAGGACACATCAGAAATCAATTAATGACAACTAATATTGTATTTTTTTAATTTGTAATAATTGTAGGGTAGAGGCGTTATAAATCCTGCAAGCAACATTACAGGTACAATATACCAATTTAATACTGCCCCACCTGTAAAGATAAAGTCTGTAAGATTCATAGCTATTTCCATACTTACCATAGAAATAAAACTCATTCCTAATGCAGTTCTGACTGCATTTTTTAATTTAAAATTTTGTCTTATTAAAATAATTGTTTCTAAAGAGATACTAGTAAGCAACCCATTTATAATTGCTAAAATCATTATCCCTAAAGTAGGAAAAGCTATATTTGAAAGCTGAAAGAAAAAGATAGTACCAAAATCTCCTATAGAACAGCCCAATAAACACCAGGCTGTATTACTGGTGCTTTTTTTCCAAGTAAGTTTACAGTTCCAATTAATTTTTGATATCTCAGAGCTCATTTTATTTAGGGTCGCCTAGATACTAGGCGCCCCTATAATATTATACTAACTTTTAAAAAGCTCCATAGCTTTGTTTAACAATTCTTCAGATTTTGAATGATCTCCAGCTTCATGAGCTTTCATACCCGCATCACGCATTTTTGAAGCTTCTTCTATTTTACTGTCTAAGTTTTTGGCCATCATTGGACAAGAACCAGCATATGCTGATCCAGTAAATAGTACTAGTGTTAATAAAATTAAGATTTTTTTCATAATTTTCCTTTCAGTTATTTTCACAATAATGGTTTCAAAAAAAATTATAACAATTATGATTGTCACAGAGACATTCTGTAACTATTTAATTTGAGTTTACTTGTATTCTAGGGAAAAGATGACCGATTAAAAAAACAGTAATAATAATTTTAAAACTATATAAATTAAATGAGACTAATAACCCAAAGTTAAATTTAGTTTTTTAAATTTAGTCTTAAAACTAAAAAAAAGCTTATTATGTCTTCCCGTGTCTTGCATTATAGTTTGTTGCCATAAATGCAGCATTTCATGAGATAAGGTATTTAGAAATTCTATTTTATTTTTATATTTAGGTTTTAGTTCAAGAACAAAAAAACTCGTTCCTTTGTAATAAGAGATATTTTCTACACATTGTCCAGAGCAGTTATTCATTTTTTTTATTTTGATATCATTAAAATTATTAAGCTTATCTTTAAATAAAATTTTATTAAAATATTTAAAATATCTCTTAATGTCTTTATAGTTAGTGGTAAATTTCTTGTCAGAAACCTTTGTTTCTTTTAAAATTCTTTTTCTTAACTTACTAACAAATTTATTTTTATTACTCATCATTTGAAGGTTATTCTTTTCTATTTTTTTGGTTAATTGATAAAACTAATGAGAAGACAATCCTGTATTAGCTATACTAAAAATCATATCATCGTAATTCATATCGAGATTTAATACACATGCTCTATAAAAATATCCCTTTCGAAGACCGGGCATAAGATTGGCTTCCATGAAATGAGGGATGCCAAGGTGGTTCATTTTGATATCTATTCTACCTAAAGATTTTCCACCAAGCGCCTTGAAAGAATCTTTTGCCAATTTGCTAAGTTTTTCAAAGACTGCAATGTCAGTGACAGCAACTACTTTTTCTTCATCTTCTTTTTTTACGTCAAAATCAAGTATGCAATGACCATTTATATTTTCTTTTATAATAATTTCTACAGGCATGGCTATTAAGTTGCCACTTAAACTGTCTTGGAAAATACCTACACTATATTCTTTTCCAGGTAAGTATGTTTCTACAAGAGATGAAAGGTTGTGTTTTTTTTTAATGTCTATAACTTTTTTTTTAAAACTTGCATAATTGTAAGCAATGGAATTTGCATCTATACCTCTGCTGTCACCTCCTCTAACTGGTTTAATAAATAAAGGAAATGAGATGGGTATTGAAGATTCGCTTTGGTGATCCTCTGGTGTGGCTATAAAGAAGTCAGCCGTTTTAATTTTAGCTTTTAATATAAGTCTTTTTGCCCTATTTTTATCACTTTCATTATCTAACGCTATTCTACTAGATGCAATATAAGGAATATCGCATGCCTCTAGACAGTCGTTCAGCCAAATTTTTTCTTTGTCAAAATTAAAATATTTAACGCCAGAAAATACTAAATCAGGCTTTCTTTTTACTAATTTTTCTAAATCTTCTTTAGTGTTGATTTCTGTAATTGAAACGTCCGTATATCTCTTTGATAAAATTTTTAAAATTTTATCTTCCTCCAATATAATGCCTACATTATCTTGATGGGCATTTTTTTCTCCTGGATTAGGAACAACAACTATTTCAATTGATTTATTAATTTTAATTTGAAAAAAATTTCTTTTTTCAAAGGGTAAAATCACACCTGTTTTTTTAACTTTTTGTTCTGTAATGTCTTTTATAATCATAACAAGCGTAAGAGATTATTCATGATTAATACATGAATATTCAGTTCTTTAGATGGGTACTTTCCGAAAAATACTTGCTTATAAGTGTGGTTTGATTTTATTTAGCAGTATCTAAAAAGAATATGGTAACACTTTTAAATAACAATAGATAGGACTAAGAAAAGTTTAATTAAAAATTTTTTTCACAATAAGCAGTCCTAATACAACCGCTGGCCCAATTCCAAAAGCGAATAATAAAGTTCCAATCCCTACAGTTCCACCTAAATACCACCCAATAGAAACAACTGAAATTTCTAGAAACGCCCTAACTATTGCTATTGGTAAATTTGTTTTTTGCTGCAAACCTATCATTAGCCCATCTCTTGGTCCCGGACCTAAATTTGCCACAAGGTAAATTCCCGCACCTAAACCAACTGTAAAAACAGCAAAGGCAGCTAGTAATATTTGAGATAAATAATTATCTGGAGTGGGTACAAGCTTAATACAAAGATCTATCATAACGGCAATAATTAGAGCATTAAGAATTGTTCCAATACCAGGTTTTTGATTTAAAAATATCCAAAAAAATAAAACACCGATACTTATAAAAAAAGTAATAACCCCAATAGAATAATCTACATTTAATGAAATACCTTGTGCTAAAACAGACCATGGAGAGGCGCCAGTAAATGAAACTATTAACAAGCCTTCTCCAAGACCAAATAAAATAAGACCAAAACATAAAAAAAATATAGTAGAAGTTTTTGGTTTTAAGTTGAGAGGTTTAGTTGAGCTCCACAAAACTTTTGGAATTTTTTTTATTTTTAAAAACATAAATTAATTTACTATTTTTTTTCTTCAGTGTTAGATAAGTCAACACCAGTATCAGGGTCGAGCTCAATACCCAAAGGAGTAATACTTGTTGGTAGGGATGTAAAAGTTGATTCTGGGTTATCTTCAATTGCTCTTTGACTTAATCTATAAAATCCAAAAACAATTATTGCAAAAAGAAAAATAAGAAGATGGATAAAAAAACCATTAGGTCCAAAAAAACGCATTAATGTAGAGCACATTATAGGACCAGCCATTGCACCAAGTCCAAATATAATATTTAAACCACCACCTGCCGCAACAAACTTTTCTTTTGGAATATAATCATTTACAAGTGCGAGATTAAGAGAAAACAATGGAAGAGTTACTCCTGCAAGTAAAATTATAGATATAAAAAGTTTTGTTTTGTCCATAGCAGTTGAAAAATAATTAAAACTTACAGCAGACTCTATAAATAAATTTGGTAAAGAATTCCCTATACCTGAAACAAAAATTGCTGCGATTGAAAAAATAACTGCTGCTATAGAACATCCAATGATAATTTTTCTTCTGTCATATTTATCCGAAAGAGATCCTATCGGCCACTGAAAAAGAGCACCAGCAAGCATTACACCAACTAATAATAAAGAGGTTTCAAAAATAGTTAATTTCATTATGATTGCGTAAACAGATAGAAGACTAAATATAGGAGCAAAAATAAAACCTGTACAAATCATAGAGAAGCTTCCAAAGGGTGAAATTTTAAAAAGTTCTTTAAATTTAATAGAGCTGGTCTTTTTAAATTTTGGAGGCTTACGTTTAGTAAGAAGTATAGGAATCAATGCTATTGAAAATAATAGAGAAATTAAAATAAAAGGTTCATAATGTTTAGGATTACTAACGTTTAGTAAAAAGTTTCCTAAAGCCATACCCACATAAGTAATCAACATGTAAAGCGATAAAACTTTTCCACGAGTTTTGTTATTAGCTCTATCATTTAACCAACTTTCGACAATTATAAATATACCAATCATACTAAACCCAGTTAAAAATCTTGCTAAAATCCAAACATAAGGATCTACAAAAACTACATGAATTAAAGAGCTGAGTGATGCCATTGAAGCAAACGCTGCAAATACTCTTATGTGACCAACTTTAGTTACAAGTTTTGGAACCATTGTCGCACCAATAAAAAATCCAACAAAATATCCTGACATCATTGTGCCCGTAGCAATAAAGCTAAAATTTTCAAGCATAGATCTAATTCCTAAGAGATTGCCCTGGAAACCATGTGATATAACGATTATTCCAAATCCTGTAAATAAAGCCCAAGAATTTTTTATAATTTTACCCATTACTCAAGCCAATATGCTTTCTACATAGAAATGCAACCTTATAATTTTATATATTTACATTTTGAAATTTAATTATTATTGGTAGAGTTCAAAAAATCAAAATTTTAAAAATGCAGAAAAAATCGAGAATTTTAATAATAGGAAGTGGAATTACTGGCGCTAGCACAGCTTATCATTTAGCTAAACTTGGTTGGAAGGATATAACTGTATTAGACCAAGGACCTTTATTTGAAACTGGTGGCTCAACTTCACATGCTCCTGGTGGGGTGTTTCAAACCAACCCTTCTAGAATGATGTGTAAGTTTGCTCAGTACACAGTAAAATTTTTAAATTCTTTAGAGTACGAAGGTAAGCCTTGTTATCATCCGGTTGGTGGAATCGAGGTTTCTAAAACCAAAGAACGTCATCAAGATTTATATCGTAAGATGGGTTTAGCTCACAGTTATGGTTTAACAGAAGCCAAAATTATCACACCAGAAGAAGTACAAAAAATGAGTCCTTTTATAGATCCTTCAAAAATTCATGGCGGATATTATGTTCCTAACGATGGGTTAGCTGCACCAGTTAGAGCTGTTCAAGCAATGGCAAAATATGTAACAGATAAGAAAGCTGGTATATTTATTGGTGATACCGCAGTTACAGGATTTAAAATTGTAAACAATCAAATTAAAGGTGCTGAAACTAAAAAAGGTATTTATGAATCTGACATTGTATTAGTTGCTACTGGTATTTGGGCTCCAAAAATAGGTAGACTTGCAGGCATTTCTTTGCCACTAGTTCCGTGTGAACATCAAATGGTATGGACAGAGCCTTTTGAAGAATTAAAAGAATTCAAAGCTGACATGAAAGAAGCGCTAGTAAAACATGCACTAATAAGACATCAAGATTATAGTTTATATTTTAGACAATGGAACGACACATATGTTATAGGAAACTATCGTCATGAGCCAAGAATTTTAGAGTCAGAAGAATTAGTTAAACCTAAAGATGCTGAAGAGATGCCTTCCTTAGTAAATTTCCGTCCAGAAGATTTTGTTGGTGCACATAAAGAAACAAACTGGTTGTTTCCTGCTTTAGCCAAAAAGAAAATTACAAAAAAAATAAATGGAATTTTTTCATTTACTAATGACGGTAATCCATTAATGGGAGAAACTTCTATCAAAGGACTTTGGACAGCAAATGCTGTTTGGATTACACATGCTGGTGGAGTTGGTAAAGCAATGGCTGAATGGATAATTAATGGAGAACCTGAACTTGATGTGCGCGAGGGAGATATTAATCGCTTTCATAAACACCATCATGTAAGAAAATATTTAAGAGCAAGAGGTAAACAAAATTATAAAGAAGTTTATGATATTATCCATCCTCTTCAACAAATGGATCAACCAAGACCTTTAAGAAGAAGTCCTTTTTATTCAAGACTTGGAGATCAAAAAGCTAAATTTTTTGAAGTAATGGGCTGGGAAAGACCCCAGTGGTATGATTCCAATAAAGATTTACTTAAAGGTAAAAATTTTCCAAATAGATCGGGATGGTCCGCAAAATACTGGTCACCTATTCAAGCTGCAGAGCATTTAACTACAAGACAAACAGGTGCACTATTTGACATCACAGGCTTTGTAAAGATTGAGATTAGTGGCAAGGGTGCCTTAGCATTATTGCAAAAGGTTTGCACAAATAACATAGATGTAAAGGTGGGCAAAGTTGTTTACACTGTTATTTCAAATATTTACGGTGGAATAAAAAGTGATTTAACAGTCAGTAGATTAGAAGAAGATAAGTTTTGGATTCTTGCAGGTGCTGGAAATGGAATGATAGATTTATCATGGTTTAAAGAAAACGCACCAAACGACGGAAGTGTAACTATTATTGATTGGACATCTGCTTATGCAGGTGTGGGCATGTGGGGGCCAAATTCAAGGAAAGTTTTGGAGAGTTTGTGTGAAGATGACGATGTTTCTAATGAAGCGTTTCCTTTCTTTTCAATAAAAAATTTATCAATAAGTCACGTACCTTGTATAGCAGTAAGAATTTCTTACATTGGTGAATTAGGATGGGAGATTTATACCCCGACTGAATATGGCTTAACACTCTGGGATGAATTAAAGGATAGGTCTCAGGAATTTAATATGATTTGTTCAGGAGCTGGAGCTTTTGAATCACTAAGGCTTGAAAAAGGATATAGGTCTTTAGGAGCAGATATTCATACCAACTCTAATCCATATGAAGCTGGATTAGGATTTACAGTTAAGTTAAAAAAAGAGCCAAATTTTATTGGCAAAGATGCTTTAATCAATCTAAAACAAGAACCTCTAAAACAAAAGTTATGCTGCATGGTTATGGAAGGCAGCGAAGGGATGGCTCTTGGCAAAGAACCAATTTACGATGAAAGTAGTAAAGCAGTTGGTTATGTTACAAGTACAAACTACGGTTATTATGTAGATAAACATATTCTCTATGGATACCTACCGTCTACTCACTCTGAGGAGGGAACAAAATTAGAGGTAGATTATTTTGGTAAAAGATACCCTATTATGGTTACAAAGGAACCTTTGTTGGACCCTGAAAACAAAAGACTTAAATCTTAATTTTTTATTTATGATTGTGTTTATGGCTACCACCAAGGCCGCATGGCATAGACATGGAATTATTATCACCACCTTCTACGTGAAATAAAGGGTTGTAAGCAACACCTTGGTTGTCATGCTCCCAGATTAATACAAAAAAGAATAGAGTAATTAAAATAAAATAAGTTTTTTTCATCAATAAAAATACTTTCTAAATTTAACTCCAACAACTGAACCTAAAAATGCAAATAAAAACCAAACCCAACCATGTAAACTTCCAGACGCTATTCCACCAAATAAAGCTCCGATATTACAACCAAATGCTAATCTCGCCCCGTAACCCATAAAGAGACCACCAATTACGGCTGCTAAAATTAATTTTTTATTTACTGAAGAAAAATTACTAATTTTTCCCGATAAAGCAGAACCTATAAGTGCACCTAAAATAATTCCAATATTTGAAACAGTTGTAGGGTCAGCTAAAACACTATTTTCAAGTGCTGTGCTAGGATATTCTAACTGCCAATAAAACCAAGAAGCCACATCAATACCAATAGCACTAGCAATTTTTGCGCCCCAAAGACCAAAAGCAAAAGTCACTGACCATGGATGTCCAGCAGCTTGCAACATTAAAAAACTAAAAAAAACAAGTGATATGGCTCCCCATAAAAGAGGCCAAGGGCCTCTCATAAAGTTATGAGATGAATTTGAAACAATGTCGCTATGCATAATTTTATTATTGCGATTAAAATCTAATCTAGAAATAAATATATATATTAAAGTCAGTAACGATAATTGAATTAATATAGTTTGGATTTTTGAAAAACTATTTAGTAAAGAAAATCCACCCATAGAAGGCAAATTAGTCCAAAATTCAAAATGATAAGAACCTATTAGAGAACCAATAATAAAAAAGATTAAAGTAATAACCATCTTTAAGTTTCCACTTCCTGCAGTAAATAAAGTACCTGAACCACAACCTCCACCAAGTTGCATGGCTAAACCAAAAATAAATGAACCAATAACTACTGAAGTACCAACTGGCGCTATAGCACCAATCATAGTTCCGTCATAAATAAAGCTTTTTGAGTTAATAAAAATAGAAAAAACAACAACAGCTAAGGCCAACATTATTATTTGGGCTCTTAAAGATTTACTATCCCTTTTTTCGATAAAATTTCTCCACCCTCCAGTAAAACCAAATGCTGCTTGGTAAAGCGAAATACCTAAGCCTAAACCTATAAAAAATACGTACAGATGTCTGTTACCTACACTATTGAATAAAATATAAGAAAACAGTATTGAAAATATAATTCCATAAATTAATACAGGCTTATCTACTTTTAATTTCTGTATGTTTAACTCTGACATATTGAATAAAATTAATTAGAAGCTTAAATTATGGGTAGATTTAATTCTACCCATAAAATTAAAAATTTAACCTAAGTCAACTTTTCTTTTAGGATCATATGTCCAATGTGTCATTCCACCATCGTACATTTTTACATCAGGAATTTTTGCCATTTCACTAAGCGCAAACCAAACTGTTGCTGCCCAGTGTCCTGTATTACAATAAGTAATATATCCCTTATAATCATCAACATTTAGCTCTCCAAATAAAGTTTTAATTTCTGATCCAGATTTAATCTTAAAATCAGAATCAATCATTGTTCCTTCTTGTAGATTTCTAGCATTAGCAAGTCTTCCTGGAACTCTAGCTTTTCCATGTTTCTTCTCTCCAGTAAAGAACGCTGCTGGCCTAGCATCAATTAGACACTGTTTGCCTTTTGCCTTTTCTGCTTTTTGAACTTCACTAAAAGATGCAAAATATTTTTTATTTAATTTAGTTTTAAATTTTGCAGGGCTTAAATTGTTTTTTCCTGAAACAACTTTATTTCCTGAACTCAACCACCCTTGAAAACCACCATTTAAAATTGAAACATTTTCATGTCCAATAGTTTTAAATGTCCAATAAATTCTTGCTGCACTTCCAAAATCTACAGAACTAACTCCGCCATAAACAATTACAACATGTTTTTTGTTATCTACGCCTAGTCCACCAATTAATTCACCTAAAGTTTTTTTTCCTGGAAATTGACCAACTACACCTTTAACTGTTGCTCTCCATCCATCTTTTAAATAATCAGAGTGAACTGATCCTGGTATATGTTCTAGTTTAAAAGTTTCGTAACCACCACCATCTATTTTATTTCTTACATCTAAAATAAATATATCGGGATTATTTATATTTTTATTTAACCAATCACTACTTACTGTTGGTTCTACAGCGTTTGCTGAAGAAACAAATA
>Ga0209709_10001947_pt1 | contig 18491 bp, 16 predicted proteins | sample ArcticOcean_MG_C_2_FD_187435 | JGI IMG/M metagenome (GOLD analysis project Ga0209709, IMG submission 187435) | Marine microbial communities from western Arctic Ocean - ArcticOcean_MG_CB4_136 (SPAdes) (version 2) | ecosystem: Environmental > Aquatic > Marine > Oceanic | place: Arctic Ocean... | reverse complement strand
AGAAAAAAGAAATTCTTCTTAATTTCGCTGCTAGCGGATTCCGCGACTTTTCAAGAATTGCCGCAAGTTCGCCTGAGGTATGGCGAGATATTTCAATTGCTAATAAAGATGCCATACTTAATGATTTAAGCCTTTATCAAAGTGAGCTTATAAAAATAACCGAATTAATTAACAATGAAAATCAAGAGGGACTAAAAAATTATTTTACAAATGCTAGCTCGACAAGACAAAGTTGGGTAGCTAAGAAAAATTGAATCAGAAAATCCTAAAGCCTTTAACACGAGTGAATGGTAGTATTTTTCTTCCGGGCTCGAAAAGTATCACAAACCGAATTCTATTAATGGCTGCGCTAAGCAATGGACAAACAACCATTAATAACTACTTAAAATCTGACGACACTAGTCATATGTTAGAGGCTCTTAAAACGCTTGGTGTTATATTTAGAAGCACTGAAAATTCCCTTATAATTGAAGGTATAAATCACAAATTTCCAATCTCACAAGCCAAGTTATTTTTAGGTAATGCTGGAACTGCTTTCAGACCGTTGACAGCAGTCTTGTCATTAATGGGTGGAGATTATGAAATATCTGGGATCGCCCGAATGCATGAGAGGCCAATAAAAGACTTAGTTAACGCACTCGATCAAATTGGTGCCAAAATAAATTATTTGGGGGTCACAGGCTTTCCTCCTTTAAAAATCTTACCTAGTAACATTACATACAAATCACCAATAAAAATAAATGGAAGTGTGTCGAGCCAATTTCTAACGGCACTTTTAATGGCATGCCCTCTTGCTAATCAGGATTTAACTATTGAAGTTGATGGCGACCTTATCTCAAAACCATATATAGATGTAACTCTTAAACTTCTTGAGCAATTTGGAATTTACTACAAAAATTCAAATTGGCAATCTTTTGAACTAAATCATGCTTCTCGTTATAAAACCCCAGGTGAATTTTTGGTCGAAGGAGACGCTTCCTCTGCGTCTTATTTTTTTGCAGCAGCAGCAATACTAGGGAATATTGAGGTAAAGGGTATTAATGAAGCTAGTATTCAAGGGGATTTAAATTTTCTAAAGGTTATTAGCAATATGGGTGCTGGTATTGAATATCTTGAAAATTCAGTCAAAGTTACTCAGCAAGATAATTTAAAAGGTCTCGATGTAGATTGCAAAGAGATTCCAGACGCAGCAATGACATTAGCTGTAATGGCTATTTTTGCTAAAGGTAAAACTATATTACGCAATATCGGCAGTTGGAGAGTAAAAGAGACCGATAGAATTCATGCAATGGAAACCGAACTAAAAAAATTAGGTGCTCATGTTACTTCGACAACAGACTCAATATCAATAATACCTCCTAGTACCATCAATAATAATGTTGTAATTGATACTTATGATGATCACAGGATGGCAATGTGTTTTTCATTGGTTGCATTGGCTAATAAAACTGTCATCATTAATGACCCTGAATGTGTAAATAAAACCTACCCTGAGTTTTTTAAAGATTTTGAAGCTATTACCTCATGAAACTACCAAAAGTACCTTATTTAATCGCAATTGATGGTCCAGCAGGTTCTGGAAAAGGGACAATTGCAAAATTAATCAGCAAAAAACTGAATCTAAACTATTTAGATTCTGGGGCTATCTACAGAGTAATAGCAGTCGCCGCCATCATGAATAATATTTCCTCAGGCCAAGTATTAAAATTAATCTCCCTTGTCGGAAGTATTAAAATGAAATTTGAAAAAGATGAGGTAATTCTAGATGGCACGATAATTACAGATAAAATTAGAACCTCTGAAATAAGTAAATTTTCATCTGAAATTGCAGTTCATCCAAAATTAAGAGATAAAATATTAAATCTTCAAAGAAGTTTTTATCTCGGAAATGGTTTGGTTGCAGAAGGTAGAGATATGACTACCGTAGTTTTTCCTAATGCCGACATTAAAGTATATTTAGATGCTAGCCCTCATGAAAGAGCTAACAGAAGATATAAACAGTTGATACTAAAAGGAAACAATGTTAATATTCAAGAACTTACTTCTGAGATTGAAGCAAGGGACAAAAGGGATATTGAAAGAAAAGTATCCCCATTAAAAATTGCTGATGAGGCAAAAATTTTAAACACAAACGGTCTAACTATAGGTCAAACTGTAGATAAAATACTTTCATTCATCATTTAAATTTTAGTATCAATGAGTCAAATTCATTGGTTTTTTATTAATTAGCCCATCGCTTGTTGGGATTATTGTTTAAGGTTAAATATTTAATGGCAACTACAGAAAAATTGAAAGCTTCTGACACAGAAAGCTTTGCAGCATTATTTGAAGAAAGTATGGCGCTTAAAGAAATGCGTCAAGGTGAAATCATTACAGCAGAAGTTATATCAGTTGAAAGCGATTTTGTTATTGTTACTGCTGGTCTTAAATCTGAAAGTGTAATCAAAACTGAAGAGTTCCTTGATGATAAGGGAGATACCGAGGTTCAAGTTGGAGATTTTGTTAAAGTTGCAATTGAGAAATTGGAAGACGGATATGGATCAACGATTCTATCAAGAGTTAAAGCTAAACAAATGCAAGCATGGTTAGATTTAGAAGATGCAATGAATGAAGGGACTGTCATAAAAGGCTATGTCAGCAGTAAAGTTAAAGGCGGGCTAAGAGTCACAGTTAACGGAATTATGGCATTCCTTCCAGGCTCACTAGTTGATAGTAGGCCAGTAAAAGATACAACTCCATTTGAAAATAAAGAATGTGAGCTTAAAATTATAAAAATAGATAGAAAAAGAAATAACGTTGTAGTCTCTAGAAAAGCTGTGATTGAAGAACAACAAGGTATTAATAGAGATTCCATTCTTGAAACAATTATTGAGGGTGCCACAGTAAAAGGTATTATTAAAAATATTACTGATTACGGAGCATTTGTAGACCTAGGAGGTATTGATGGACTGCTGCACATCACAGATCTGGCATGGAAAAGAATTAAGCACCCCTCTGAAATACTTAGTGTAGGGGACGAAATTGATGCACGAGTTCTTAAGTATGATCAAGAAAAAAATCGTGTCTCATTAGGGTTAAAACAGCTTGATGAAGATCCATGGGTTGGACTTAATAGACGCTATCCTGTAAATACCCGTATATTCGGAAAGGTTTCAAACCTAACTGATTATGGAGCATTTATTGAAATCGAAACAGGGATTGAAGGACTTGTTCATGTATCAGAAATGGATTGGACAAATAAAAATATTCACCCTACTAAGGCTGTTCAATTAGGGGATGAAGTAGAAGTTATGATCCTAGAAGTTGATGAAGGAAGAAGAAGGCTTTCATTAGGTATGAAACAATGCCAAGCAAACCCATGGGATGAGTTTTCGTCCAAACATAATAAGGATGAAAAAATTTCTGGGAGCATTAAGTCAATTACTGATTTTGGTATTTTTATTGGTTTAGACGGAGGGATTGATGGACTTATACATTTATCCGATATCTCATGGACAGAGACTGGCGAAGAGTCCGTAAAGAAATTTAAAAAAGGTGATAAACTTGAAGCACTAATTATTTCCATAGATGTTGAAAAAGAAAGAATCTCATTGAGTATCAAACAGTTGACAGCAAACCCAAACCCAAACCCAGAATCTGAGACAACAACTAATGATGGAGCTGAAAAACCTATTAAAAGCACTGCTAAGAAGACTGTTAAAAAGGATGATGTATCTGACAAACCAAAAAATGCTGGAACTACAAGCCTTGGTGCATTATTAAAGGCAAAGCTCGATGATAAAAAATGATGACTAAATCGAAACTCATTAACCTCCTAGCTAGGAGATTTTCTCAGCTAGTTCATAAGGATGCAGAAATTTCTGTAAAAACAATCCTAGATGCAATGAGTAATTCACTAATGCAAAAGAAGAGAATTGAAATAAGAGGCTTTGGGAGTTTTAGCTTAAACTATAGACCACAAAGAATTGGAAGAAATCCGAAGTCAGGAGAAAAGGTTAATGTTTCAGAGAAATACGTACCACATTTTAAAGCAGGAAAAGAACTTAGAGCTAGAGTTGATAAATAAAGAAATAGTTAATATCTAAAAGCATATCTGATTTAAAAGATATGCTTTTTTTTAAAATTAAAGTAATGTTAAATTATGGTTGAATTTGAATTTTGGTGGCTCCTAATAATTCCATTATTTTTTGGTTTAGGATGGTTTGCAGCGCGAATTGACATAGCGCAAATTATTTCAGAGAGTACGGATTTTCCTTCAGCATACTTTAAGGGGCTTAACTACCTGATCAAAAATCAATATGAAAAAGCAGCAGACTCATTCAGTCAGGTAGTAAAGATAAACAATGAATCATTGGAGGTTCATTTTGTATTAGGAAGTCTTTACCGCAGAACGGGGCAGCTAGATAAAGCAATTAATCTACATATTGACTTACTCGAAACAAGAGAGCTTAATCAACAACAACAAGAGTCTGTTAAGGCAGAATTAGCACTTGATTACTTTAAAGCTGGTTTGTATGATCGGTCCGAAGAGCTTCTACTGGGCTTAAAAAAAGAAAGTTATCACCAATTCTCACTTAATACATTACTTGATATTTATAGTAAAGAGCGGGAATGGAATAAGGCAATTACAATAGCTACGAAACTTGAAAAAATATCAGGCGTTTCCTTTAGGGAAAATATAAGTCATTTTTATTGTGAGATTGCTGTTGTACATATGCTTGAGAAAAATATTAATGAAGCAAATGAATCGCTAAAAAAGGCTCTAAATGAATATAAAAACTGTGTTCGAGCAAACATACTCTTAGGAGATATCTGTGAAAACGAAGAAAGATTTGAAGAAGCAATTTCGTACTGGAAAAAAGTTGAATACCAGCAACCTGAATACCTTGGTCTTGTAGCTTCAAAAATTCTTAATACCTACCAGAGAATAAATTTGCTAAATGAAGGGCTTACAATTTTATCAGGCTACTATGATTTATATAAGCTTAAAACACTATTAAGTATTTTATATTCAGCAATTATGTCAAATGAGGGGCCAGAAAAAGCAGAAACTATTGCTCGTAACGAATTAATTCAAAGGCCTAGTTTAACTGCACTTGATCAGTTATTTGAGGCTCAAGCTATTGGAAAAACAAGCGAAATAAGTAATATTGAGCTTATACAACAAACAATTAAAAATGCGATAGGTGATCGACGCTTTTATTCCTGTAAAAAATGTGGCTTTAAAGCGAAGCAATTTCATTGGCACTGTCCAGCATGTAATAGCTGGGAATCTCTTCCTTCAGAACCGATTGATATTATTTTGGATAATAAGATTTAATGTCAAATAATCCTAAATTATTTGTTGCATTTGATTTTAGTAACCTAAATAATGCTAAGGAATTTTCTAAAAAACTAAATCCACAGCAATGTGGAATTAAAGTTGGTAAAGAACTCTTTACATTAGGTGGCCCAGCTATTGTCGAATGGATTCAATCAGAAGGATTTAAAGTTTTTCTAGACCTAAAGTTTCATGATATTCCAAATACCGTTAAAAGAGCTTGTTATGTTGCATCAGAATTGGGTGTATGGATGCTAAATGTTCATGCCATGGGTGGGAATGACATGTTAGTTGCAGCAAAAGAAGGTGTTGATCAGTCAAATGAAAAACCCTATTTAATTGCAGTCACAGTATTGACGAGTTTGAATAATGCCAACCTAAACGAAATTGGAATTACTCATTCAATGGACAAGGAAATATTGAAATTAGCATTAAATGTAGCAAGTCATAAACTTGATGGGATTGTATGTAGCGCAAGCGACATCAAGGATATAAAATCTTATCTTCCAAAAGATTTTATATATGTAACACCTGGAATTAGGCCAACAATAGATTTGAATGATGATCAAAAGAGAACCACTTCACCGGAAGATGCAATTAAGGAAGGCTCTAGTATTCTAGTTGTAGGTAGGCCAATTACTGAATCTAAAAATCCAGCACTTGTATTAGAAAAAATAATTAATAGAATTAGCTAGAATTCTGACTGAGCATTGAATCAATAGCAACCTTATCAAGCCTAGTCAAAAGATGCTTATAGTCAGAAATATTTTTTGTATTTTTATGAATAGTATCTATCGATTGGTAGCTCGACTCCCCATAAAATTCTGCAATTTTTGAGGTTAGATCTGGCATGACAGGCGAGTAATATATCGATAGCACTCTAAATGCCTGAAGTGCTGCAGAACAGACCTGATGGAGCTGTGACATAGGCTTATGTTCAGTATCATTTTTTGCCAATACCCATGGCTCTAATCGATTAACATACTCATTTACCTTTTCAGTATAAGACATTAATAATCGGTTTGATTTACTAAATAATCTTGCCTCATAAAGAGAAATAACCTCATCTTTTATAGCAATTAAATCATCAACAATCTTCTTAGAGCTCTGAATAGAAATTTCTTCAGTTGGGACTATAATATTATTGAAGTATTTTTTGATAAAACCAGAAGTTCTACTTGGTATATTGATAAATTTACCAACTAAATCACTGTTAACCTTTGCAATAAAATCTTCTAGATTTAAATCAATATCTTCCATTGAATCATTAAGTTTAGAAAAATAATAATACCTTAAATAATCAGGATTTTTTATAGTGTCAAGATAGCTTCTTGCGGTCACAAAAGTGCCCCTTGATTTTGACATCTTCTCACCATTAACGGTTAGAAATCCATGTGCATAAATTTTTGAAGGAGTTCTGAAACCAGAAAATGAAAGCGTTGCAGGCCAAAATAAAGCATGAAAATATAAAATGTCCTTTCCAATAAAGTGAATTAATTCTGTCTGACTCCCTTCTTTCCAATACTCATCAAATGATAAATTCCTTTCATCGGCTAATTTTCTAAAACTAGCCATATAACCAATTGGAGCATCAAGCCATACATAAAAGAACTTTCCTGGGGCGTCTGGAATTTCAAAGCCAAAATATGGCGCATCTCTTGAAATATCCCAGTTAGATAGGCCAGACTTAAACCATTCATTAAGTTTATTACTAGCTTCAAGCTGTAACGTTCCAGACTTTGTCCACTCTTCTAAAAAATCAGAGCATTCAGAAAGCTTAAAGAAATAATGTTCCGTCTTTTTCTTAATAGGTGGAGTTCCTGAAATGACCGAATAAGCATTAATCAGGTCTGTTGGATTATATGTTGAACCACATTCCTCACAGGAATCTCCATATTGGTCTATTGCATTACATTTTGGACATTCTCCTTTGATATAACGATCAGGAAGAAACATTTCCTTCTGAGTGTCATAGAACTGTTCAATTTCTTTCTTTTCAATTTTGTTATTATCAGCAAGTTTTTTGTAAATAGATTCGGAAAGCTCTTTATTTTCAATGGAGTTAGTTGAATAAAAATTATCAAAAGAAACATTAAAGTCAGCGAAATCTTGAGAATGTTCTTTGTGAACCAATTCAACTAATTTCTCTGGGGTAATATTCTCCTTCTCTGCTCTTAACATTACTGGAGTTCCATGAGTGTCATCAGCACAAACGTAATAAATTTCATTAGAAATCATTCGCTGATATCTGCACCAGATATCAGTTTGGATGTATTCGACAAGATGACCTAGGTGTATACTTCCATTTGCATATGGTAAGGCTGATGTAACAAGAATTTTCCGCATTGAATTCAATCGAGAGATTAGTTTAATAATGGATTATTCTATCAAATTACCAACCCAATCACATTACTTAAAAATTTATTTTAGAAAGAAACTATTTATGGAAAATGAAATAAAAGAAATATTATTAAGCCTATCACACGCGAATTACAAAAAAAAATTCATAAATGAAAAAAATATAAGATCTATTCTAATCAAAAAGGATAAAGTTGAAATTTCTATTGAATTAAATTTTCCAATTGCTCTTTTATCTGAAGAATTTAAAGTTTTTATAAAAGACTCATTAAGGGATTTAGTAGAGCTACCACTTGAAATTGAATTAACTCAAAAAATTAAGAGTCATCAAGCACAAAAAGGTATTAGTTTAATCAATGGCGTTAAAAATGTTATTGCTGTTGCTTCTGGTAAAGGGGGTGTTGGAAAATCATCAACTGCTGTAAATATAGCGCTAGCTCTACTTAATGAAGGTGCTAAGGTTGGTATATTAGATGCTGATATTTATGGGCCAAGTCAGCCCCAAATGTTAGGAATAAATCAGAAGCCGGAAAGTAAAGATGGTAAGTCGATGGAGCCAATTATTGCTCATGGTCTTCAAGTTATGTCTATTGGATTTTTAGTGGATCAGGAAACCCCTATGATCTGGAGAGGTCCTATGGTTACAAGTACCTTAGAGCAGCTTTTAAAAGAGACTAATTGGAATGATCTAGACTATTTAATTATTGATCTTCCACCAGGCACAGGCGATATTCAACTGACGTTAGCTCAAAAAATTCCAGTAACAGGGGCAATAATAGTTACCACACCCCAAGATATTGCATTATTAGATGCCCGAAGAGGGCTAAAGATGTTCGAAAAAGTAAACGTTCCTATAATTGGTGTTGTTGAAAATATGACAACACATATATGCTCTAATTGTGGCCACGAAGAACATATTTTTGGGTATGGGGGGGGAGATAAAATGTCAACAGACTACAATACTCTTTTACTGGGAAGTCTTCCATTAGACATTTCAATAAGGGAGAATTTAGATAATGGCACCCCATCAGTTTCAACTGATCCAAATAATAAAATTTCAAAAATATACCAGTCTATTGCTCAAAAAGTTGCATTTAAGGTTTCTGAATTAACAGAAGACCATAGCGGTAAATTCCCAAATATCGTTATTAAGAATGATTAACTAATCCCATAGGTTAATATTCTTAGATTATTTGTAGCGGAAATTAATGAAGCAGGCGTTGTATTAATGTCTTCCCATGACTTAAAGGCCTTAGCTTTATTTTTCCCAGCAACTAGAAAAATAACATCCTTAGTATTGCTTAGACTTTTAATTGTTAATGAAACTCTTTCGCTTGGTGCCTTTGGAGCATTGAACACAGGAATAACTAGACGATCTTCATCCCATATATGCCCAGGAAATAAACTTGCAATATGTCCATCTTCACCAAACCCTAATAAAACTAAATCAAATTGTTCTGCTTCTGCAATAACATTCTCGTATTGCTCTGCTGCCTTTTTATTACCAATCTCACCTGGAATAATAAAAACTTGAGCGGTGGGAATCTCAGATTTAGCAAACCAACTATCGTGAGCCATTAAACTATTTCTATCAGGGTGATTGCTAGGTAAGCAACGTTCGTCGCCAAAATAAACATGCCAAGCTGACCAGTCAGTATCTGCATTCGATAATTTAGAATATATAGTTTTAGGAGTTCCTCCTCCACATAAGACGATTGAGAATGATCCTTTTTTATTGATAGCCTTATTTGCCAAATCAATAATTAATGATGCAGCTAAATCATCAAACTCAGCCTTATCATCAAACGATTGTCGAATAATATTATTTGGTGTCATAGTATTTCTCAGAATTAATCAAATTTTTATGTTCGTATTTGCTATAATGCTCGCATCATATCTCAAAAAAAAAAAATCTAAAATATTATTGAATATTAAACCACAACAAAGGAAAAAATATGAAAATTGTAATGCTAGGACTAGGGAAAATGGGCGGTAATATGGCTACTAGGCTAATAAGAAATGGTCATGAAGTCGTTGGGTATGACACTAGTCAAGAGGTTGTATCTGAATTAGAAAAAACAGAAAAATTAATTCCTTCATCATCAGTTAAGGAAGCTGTATCAATGTTAGAGGGTCAAAAAATTATATGGATGATGCTACCTGCAGGTGAAATTACAAAAAAACAAATTGCTGACCTAATTCCTCTTCTTAACAAAGACGATATTATAGTTGATGGGGGGAACTCAAATTTTAAACACAGCGTTAAGATGGGAAGTATGCTAGAGGAATATGATATTGGCTTTATGGATTGTGGAACATCTGGAGGTGTTTGGGGATTAAATGAAGGATATTGTTTAATGGTAGGTGCTTCACATGAGGTGGCTAAAGCTGTTGAGCCTGTGCTAAAAGCATTAGCTCCAACACCACAAACTGGATGGCTACACGTGGGTCCCGTTGGATCAGGACATTTTACTAAAATGATTCATAATGGAATTGAGTACGGGATGATGGAATCTTTTGCTGAAGGACTTGAGCTTCTAAAAGGTAGGGAGGAGTATGCAATTGATGTGGCCGAGGTAACTGAACTTTGGCGGCATGGGTCAGTTGTAAGGAGTTGGTTATTAGATTTAACAGCTGAAGCACTTAAAGGTGATCAGAATTTAGATAATATTGAACCCTATGTAGCAGATTCAGGCGAAGGCAGATGGACAGCTGTTGAAGCAATTGAGCAAGGCATTCCTGCCCCAGTTTTAACTCAGGCACTTCAGGTAAGATTTAGGAGTCAAGAAAAATCTAAAGGATATGGATATAAAATACTTTCGATTATGAGAAATGCTTTTGGTGGTCACGTTATGAAAAAAAATAAGATAATAAATGACTGATAACTCAACTTTAGTTTTATTTGGTGCGAAGGGAAATCTTTCAAGGGTAAAACTTATACCCGGCTTATTTCATTTGGATGAATCAGGTCAACTTCCTGATGATATGAAAATATTATCTGTTGGAAGGCAGGCTTCAACTCAAGATGAATGGCAAAAAGAAATTAAAGGTATGCTTGATAAAAAATTTAAAGGGGGTTATTGCAAGGAAACATATAAACGATTTATTGAGAGAAATATATACCATGCAAATTTAACCGATGATCCAGAAGCCTTCCAAAAGTTTTCCAAAAAATTAAATGAAGAAAATTTATTTTCTCAAAATCTTGCCTTTTTTTTATCAGTTAGGCCATCTGATTTTGCATTAATCGTAGATCAGCTAGCTGATGTAGGGTTATTAGACCAAACTAAAGGATGGAAGCGAGTATTGATTGAAAAACCTTTTGGGACAAATCTTGAAAGTGCAATTAAACTTCAAGAATCAATTTCAAAGCATCTCAAGGAAGACCAAATATACCGAATTGATCACTACTTAGGTAAGTCCGCCTTACAAAACATTCTTGTTACCAGGTTTGCTAATTCAATTTTAGAGCCTATATGGAATAATACTTATATTGATCATATACAGATCACCAACCACGAAATGCTTGGGGTTGGAGATAGAACAACGTTCTATGAATCTACTGGAGCACTTCGTGACATGATCCAAAGCCATTTATTACAGATGATGGCTTTAACGACAATGGAACAACCAAAATCGTTTTCCCCAAATGATATTAGAGATGAAAAAATCAAACTGCTTAAATCTATTACACCAATTGATCAAAATGATTTCGAGAGCCATACTTTTAGAGCGCAATACGCTGCAGGAGAAATAAAAGGTGAAGGCAAGGTAGATGGTTACTTAAGTGAGGTTGGTAACCAAGATAGTATTACTGAGACCTATGCTGCAGTTAAAATATTTATTGATACACCAAGATGGAAAGGTGTTCCTATTTACCTCAGAACAGCAAAACGATTGAGTAACAGTGGGACGAATATTTCAGTTAGGTTTAAAAATAGAGATTCATTAATTGGGGATAACAATAATTGGATTGTCTTCAATATTCAGCCCAAAGAAACCACTAGTATTGAAATAACTACAAAAACACCCGGTTTAAATGAACGCGAACTCAGGGCTACCAATCTTGAGGGATTAAACCGTATTGATGGTGATGAGAGTATAGATGCTTATGAAACACTTATGCTTGATCTTATAAGTGGCAATCAGTCAAGATTCCTACATATTGATGAAGTTAAAGCTCAATGGAAATTTGTTGATCCCATTATTAATTATTGGACAAAAAATAAAGTTAAGCTTAATCAATATAATTCTGGAAGCTCAGATCCAGAAGCATCTAAAATTATTTTTGAAGATCCAAACCAATTTTGGCGGAAAAAAATTGATGATTAATTTAAAATAAAAGAATCTTTTTTTTGTATTGCGATACAATGCAAAATGTATTAATCAAAGGAAAGAAATGACAATAAAGTCAGATAACTGGATAAGAAAAATGTCGATTGAACACGACATGATCTCGCCATTCGAGCCAGAGATGGTTAGTAAAATTAACAATGAAAAAATAGTTTCCTATGGAACATCAAGTTACGGCTATGATATTCGTTGCGCTCCTGAGTTTAAGGTATTTACGAATATTAATAGCACCATTGTAGATCCAAAGAATTTTGATCCTAACTCATTTGTTGAATTTAACGATAATCACTGCATCATTCCGCCAAATTCATTTGCCTTAGCAAGAACCGTTGAATATTTTAAGATTCCACGAAGTGTATTAACTGTCTGTGTAGGTAAATCAACGTATGCTCGTTGTGGGATTATTGTTAATGTGACACCTTTTGAGCCAGAATGGGAAGGATATGTCACCCTTGAATTTAGCAATACAACCCCTCTTCCAGCAAAAATATATGCGGGAGAAGGATGTGCTCAAGTTTTATTTTTCGAATCTGATGATGTTTGCCGAACTTCTTATAAAGACCGTAACGGAAAATATCAAGGTCAAATTGGCGTTACTCTTCCTAAAATATAACCATGAAATTTAATTTTCCAATTATCATTATTGATGAAGACTTTAGATCAGATAATTCTTCAGGGTTAGGAATACGGGTACTTGCTAAGTGTATCGAAAAAGAAGACTTTGAAGTGATAGGCGTTACTAGCTATGTCGATCTATCATCTTTTGCTCAACAACAAAGTCGTGCATCTGCATTTATTTTAGCTATCGATGACGAAGAATTTATCGAGGAAAATCCTAAAGCTATAGAAAGCCTTAGTAACTTTGTTAAAGAAATAAGATATAGAAACGAAGAGATACCAATATTTCTTCATGGTGAGACACGGACAAGTCGGCATATCCCAAATTCAATTCTTAAGGAATTGAATGGATTTATTCATATGTATGAAGATACTCCCGAATTTGTCGCTAAATATATTGTTCGTGAGGCAAGAAATTATTTGGAGAGTCTTGCACCCCCATTCTTTAAGGCACTTACTAATTATGCAATGGATGGCTCATATTCATGGCATTGTCCTGGTCATTCTGGAGGAGTTGCATTTCTAAAATCCCCTGTAGGACAGATGTTTCATCAATTTTTTGGCGAAAATATGTTGCGTGCGGATGTATGTAATGCTGTTGCTGAATTAGGTCAACTACTCGACCATACGGGACCAGTTGAGTCATCTGAAAAAAATGCGGCCAGGATTTACAAAGCAGATCATTGTTATTTTGTTACGAATGGCACCTCCACATCGAATAAAATGGTTTGGAATTACACTGTTGCCCCAGACGATATTGTCATAGTTGATAGAAATTGTCATAAATCAGTACTCCATGCAATTATTATGACCGGAGCAATACCAATTTTCTTGATGCCCACTAGAAATCACTTTGGAATTATTGGACCAATTCCGAAAGAAGAATTTAGCTGGGACCGAATTAAAGAAAAAATTAAAAACAACCCTTTCATTAAAGATAAAAATTCTAAGCCTAGAGTTCTTACGATAACGCAGTCAACATATGATGGAATACTTTATAATGTAGAAGAAATAAAAGAATTGCTCGATGGTAAAATTGATGTTCTTCACTTTGATGAAGCCTGGTTACCTCATGCATCATTCCATGATTTTTATGGTGATTATCATGCGATTGGAGCAGACCGTCCTCGATGCTCTGAAAGTTTAATATTTTCAACCCAATCAACACATAAATTATTAGCCGGCTTAAGTCAGGCATCACAAATTTTAGTTCAAGATGCATCACTAAATAAGCTGGATAGAGAATTATTTAATGAGTCCTACCTAATGCATAGCTCTACAAGCCCACAATATTCAATTATCGCAAGTTGTGATGTCGCTGCAGCAATGATGGATGAACCGGGGGGAAAGGCACTTGTGGAAGAATCAATCATGGAAGCACTAGATTTTAGACGTGCCATGAGAAAAGTTGATCAGGAATGGGGAGATGATTGGTGGTTTCAGGTATGGGGGCCAGATGACCTATCAGAGGAAGGCATTGAAGAAAGAGATTCCTGGATGCTAAATAATAATGATAAATGGCATGGTTTTGGAAAATTAGCCCCAAATTTTAATATGCTAGACCCAATTAAGGCAACTATTATTACTCCTGGACTTAATGTTGAGGGTGAGTTTGATAGCACATTAGGTATTCCCGCAGTAATTGTTACAAAGTACCTTGCAGAACATGGAATTATTGTCGAAAAAACTGGGTTATATTCATTTTTTATTATGTTCACAATTGGTATTACTAAGGGTAGATGGAATACTTTAGTAGCAGCTCTGCAGCAATTCAAGGATGACTATAATAAAAATCAACCTATATGGAAAGTACTTCCTGATTTCACTCAAAAATATCCAAAGTATGAAAATATTAAGCTTAAAGATCTCTCAGATCAAATTCACAAAGTATTCAGGGATAATGATATTGCACGACTAACTACAGAGATGTATCTGTCTGATATGGTTCCCGCAATGAAGCCGGCAACTGCTTTCGCAAAAATGGCTCACAAAAAAATCGAGAGGGTTCCAGTAGATGACCTAGAAGGTAGAATAACGGCTGTACTTTTAACACCTTACCCTCCAGGAATTCCACTTTTAGTTCCTGGGGAACGTTTTAATAAAATAATTATCGATTACCTAAAATTTGCTAGGTCATTTAATGAGAAATTTCCTGGGTTTGAAACAGATAATCATGGCTTAGTTAAGAGTCAAATAGATGGAAAATTAACCTATTATGTTGATTGTGTTATTGATGATTAATTTTTTCAAGGTCTATAAAATAAAACTCTAAATTATCAACAGTTTTTCCAGATTGCCTATGAATTACATCCCAGTTTTTCTGATTAAATTCTGGAAAAAATGCATCCCCCTCAACAATAATATTTACCTCTGTAAGATATAAGTGAGTTGCAATAGGCATAGCTAACTTATAGATTTGCTCTCCACCAATAATAAATATATTAGGATAATCGTTTGTTATATGAATCGCTTCATCCATAGAGTTAACAATAGTAACGCCATCAATTTTTATTTTTTTATTTCTTGAAATAACAATATTAAATCTATCCTTGAGAGGCTTACCAATAGAGTCGAATGTTTTTCTCCCCATAATAATTGGATGATTAGTTGTTAACTTTTTAAACCTCTTAAGATCGTCTGAGATGTGCCATGGAAGTGAATTATTAATTCCAATTACACAATTTTTTGACATTGCAACAATTACTGAAATTTTTCTCATCAAACTGCTACAGATCCCTTAATAAGAGGGGCAGGATTATAGTTACATAATTCAAAATCTTCATATTTAAAATTAAAAATATCATTAATATTAGGGTTAATTTTTATGGTTGGTAATTTTTTTGGCACTCTAGATAGCTGCTCAGTAACTTGATCAATGTGATTTAAATAAATATGAGCATCACCCAATGTATGAACAAAGTCGCCGAGCTTAAGGTTGCATACTCGAGCGATCATAATAGTTAACAAAGCATATGAAGCTACGTTAAATGGTACTCCTAAAAAAATATCAGCACTCCTCTGATAAAGCTGACATGATAGTTTATTATTTGCTATATAAAATTGAAAAAAAGCATGGCATGGTGGAAGTTTCATATGCTCAATATCACCAACATTCCATGCCGAAACAATCAAGCGGCGAGAATCAGGATTTTTTTTTATTTGATTAATTAGACTCGCTATTTGATCTATTGATTTTCTATTTGATGAAGTCCAACTCCTCCATTGATGGCCATACACAGGGCCTAAATTACCTGCAGAGTCAGCCCATTTATTCCATATTGAAACACCATTATCTTGCAGATACTTAATGTTTGTGTCACCTGCCAAGAACCACAGAAGCTCATGAATGACAGATTTAAAATGAATTTTTTTTGTAGTTAGTAAGGGGAATCCAGACTCTAAATCAAATCGCATTTGATAACCGAACACTGATAATGTTCCAGTCCCTGTTCTATCTTCCTTTTTTTCTCCATTTTTTATTACATGGCTTAAAAGATCAATGTACTGTTTCATTTATATATTTTCTCGAATAAATGATCTGATAAGGTCTACATCATTATCTAGCACTTCTAATTTTTTATCTAGGAGCTCAATATCTTTTAATGCATTAGGTCTTTTAGGCTTCTTGCCTGTCGCCTCTAATATGGATTTCTCAAATTTTATAGGTAAAGCCGTCTCCAGGACAATCATTGGTGTATTTTTATCGATGTGATCAAGCGCTGCTTTAACACCATCGGCGGTATGAGTATCAATCATAATTCCAAATTGTTCAAAATAATTTGATATCAATTTGATTCTATTTATATGTTGACTGGAGGATGAAATAAAACCGAAATCACTAATTCTATCAAACTCTTCTTCGGACAGCTTAAATGAACCGCCCTGATCGATCTCTTTCCAATAGCCTGATAATCGACCTGAGTCCCTTCCTAATAAATCAAAAATAAACCTTTCAAAATTTGATGCCTTAGAAATATCCATTGAGGGACTTGAAGTTTGAATAGTAGCTGCAGATGAGCGAGGCTGGTAATTACCTGTTTTAAAAAATTCATCTAAAACATTGTTTTCATTAGTTGCAACGACTAAATTTCTTATTGGCAAGCCTGTCATTCGAGCTATATGGCCTGCGCAAATATTTCCAAAATTTCCTGTTGGTACAGCGAAATCGACAAGAGCTTTGTTGTCTGTCGTTACATCAAAATATCCTTTAAAATAATAAACAATTTGGGCCAGTATTCTTCCCCAGTTAATTGAATTAACGGCACCAATTTTATTTTCTGCTTTAAAATGTAAATCATTAGAGACTGCTTTCACAATGTCCTGACAGTCATCAAATACACCCTTAACTGCAATATTATATATATTGTCATCATGTAGGCTAAACATTTGTGCAGCCTGGAATGAGCTCATTGTTCCATATGGAGAGAGCATAAATACATTAATACCTTTTTTACCTTTCATCGCATATTCAGCTGCTGGACCAGTATCACCTGATGTAGCACCCAAAATATTTAACGTTTTGTTATTCTTTGTAAGTACATACTCAAAAATATGACCTAGAAACTGCATAGCAATATCCTTAAAAGCTAACGTTGGGCCATTTGATAGAGACAGCAGATGAAAGTTATCATCTAATTTTAATGTTGGAGTAATATCATTTGGATTTTGATTAGTACGATTATAGCCAAACATTTCCGGAGTATATGTTTTACCTACAATTTCTTTTAAATCTTTAAGGGGGATATCATCAATAAATTTTTCAAAAATTTTAAATGCTAAATCTTGATAGCTCATAGACCGCATAAGGCCTAACTCATTTTCTGTAAATTTAGGATATTTTTTTGGAAGGTATAAGCCGCCATCTGGTGCTAAGCCTCCCAATAAAACATCACAAAAACTTAACTCTGGAGACTTTCCGCGTGTTGAAATATACTTCATAGTTTCACTATTTATTTAGTTGTTCAATTCTTAATTTAATTACTTTATCGTTATTTTCTGGTAATACTTCAATTTCAGAAATTATTTTATTAATCTCTTTCTCTACCATATTCGAAGTCACTAAAATAATATCGACTACCCCATCATTCTCCTGTATTTCTTTTTGAACCATTGCATCAATAGATATGGAATGCTCTGCAAAAACTTGTGTAATCTTTGCAAGTACTCCTGATTCATTACTCATTGAAATTCTTAAGTAAAATTCACATATTGTATCGTCAATGGAGAGCATTTTTTTTGGCTTGATTTCACTTTGAATAAAACCAAGAATTGGAATTGATGTTGAATTATTTGAGTCTAAATCTCTAGCTAAATCAATAATATCTGCAACAACTGCACTGGCTGTAGCTTCTGATCCTGCACCTGCTCCATAATATAGTGTTGGTCCAACCATATTTCCTTTTACAAGAACTGCATTCATAGGGCCGTCAACATTAGCTACCAATCCCTTTTCTGGAATTAATGTTGGGTGCACTCTTAATTCCACAGCATCATTATTACACTTTGTTATGCCTAATAGTTTAATTCTGTAACCGAGCTCTTCTGCATAAATAATATCTTTTTGAGTTAGATTACTAATACCTTCAATATGTGCAGCATTAAAATTAATAGGTATTCCAAATGCAATCGATGCCAATATTGTAATTTTATGAGCAGCATCAACACCTTCAATATCAAATGTTGGATCTGCTTCAGCAAAACCTAAATCCTGCGCCTGTTTAAGTGCAACATCAAAAGTTAAATTATTCTCTTTCATTTCCGTAAGAATATAATTTGTTGTGCCATTTAGGATTCCAGCAACCCACTCTATTTTATTTGCTGCTAGACCTTCTCTTAGTGACTT
>Ga0209709_10001945_pt1 | contig 18504 bp, 15 predicted proteins | sample ArcticOcean_MG_C_2_FD_187435 | JGI IMG/M metagenome (GOLD analysis project Ga0209709, IMG submission 187435) | Marine microbial communities from western Arctic Ocean - ArcticOcean_MG_CB4_136 (SPAdes) (version 2) | ecosystem: Environmental > Aquatic > Marine > Oceanic | place: Arctic Ocean... | reverse complement strand
TTATGTAGCTCAAATGCCTACAATTAAAAATAATCAAAGATTTAAAAATTTTTTTAATTTATTTGAGTCTTTAAATATAATAAAAGAATTAAATAATTCTGTTGAAAACTGGACTTACAAAAAGTTAAACGAGACAAATAAAATAGCAGAACAAATAAAAGAAAAAACTAAACAACATGACTTTTCTTAATTCAATTTTAAATAATTCAAAAGAGCATAATGATCCTTTTCAACATTGGGAATTAAATGAACCTTTATCAAAAGATGCAATTAACGAAATTATAAAAGCAGATATACCAGATTTAAATCAATTAGATTTAAAATATGATGGAACTAGAGCAATTGATGGTGGTGCACCAGAGTTTAGAGAGGGAATATCAAGTGGTGGTAAGGCAATAAAATTTAGATGCTTTATCACAAAAGAAAATACACAAAAATTCCCTGCATTAACAAATTTGATTAACGAATTGCAATCTAAAGAAACACACTCAAAAATTTCTAGTTTTATAAATAAAGATCTTTCCAATTCCTATGTAAGGGTAGAGGTTATTTGTGATAGAAAAGGATTTTGGCTTAAACCTCATTGTGATATTAAGGAAAAGTTAGTATCATGCCTCTTATTTGTTAATGAATTCAATGAATCTGAGAGTTTAGGTACAGATTTATATAATGAGAAATTAGAAAAAGTAAAAACTGTTCCATACAAAAATAACTATGGTTACTTCTTTACTAGTGGACCAAATACTTGGCATGGTATGGAAAAGAAGGAGATAGTTAAAGAAAGGCGCTGTTTACAAGTCAATTATGTCTCTTTTGCTACAGATTGGAAAGTAGATTAGTTTATAACGCAGAGAGACTTGTATCTATTGCTAGGCATAGGTGCTATAAAATATTTTTTTAGACACTGCCGAATAATTTTACACGTCATTACTTAGGCAATAATTTTTTAGAAAATAACTTTTAAAGAGAATTCATCATTTACGCATTGTATGCGTGAGTAATGAAATAAATTTATTATGATTATAAAAGATACAATAAAACCTGAAATTCCAGTAATAGGTAATATTTTACCATTAAAAGAAAACAACATTTTTCCAATTAAGATCGATAAAAAAATTGAAATAGTTATTGTCCCTAATTTTGGTGAGGTAAATTCGCATCAAGATAATGTTGGAATTATCCTTGAAGAAAAAAATGTTCTAAGGATCTTATCTAAACGATATAAAGATGTTTCAATAACTGAAATTAATTCTGAAGAAGATCTTGAAGCGCTAGTTAAAAGAAAACCTGATTTAGTATTCTCTGGTGTTAAGTATTTCTTTTTTAATAATAGGAATATATGGTTAAATGATTATTTAGAAATGTTTGAAATTCCATATATTGCATCAAGTAAAGCAGCCCTCGATAATGAGAGTGATAAAAATAGAGCAAAGAAGATTATGCAAAAAAATAATATTAGAACTGCAGATTTTTTTATTACTAATCCAGGCGAATACTCAAAAGAATCTTTAATTCCTATAAAGTTTCCTCTTTTTATAAAACCAGTAACTGGTGGAGATAGCAGGGGTATAGATAAAAATTCAATAGTATTTAATTTTGAGAGTTTTACAGCAAAAGTATTAGATATTAAAATAAAGCAAAATTCACCTTCTTTAGTTGAAACATATTTAGCAGGAAAAGAATATAGTGTTGGTATTTTTGAAGACAGTATCGATGAAACTTTAAGAGCTATGCCAATAGAAATCATTGTAAAAAAAAATGAGGATGGTCATCGCATACTTGATTTTGATGTAAAAAAAAATGATGAAGAAGATGTAATTTTAGTAACTGATATTCAAATTTTGAATAAACTTTCTAAATTAGCAAAAAATTCTTTTAAAGCTTTAGGTGGAAAATCTTTGGGTAGAATTGATATTAAAATGAATCATCTTGGTGTTCCTCATTTTATAGAGGCAAATTTAATGCCGGGTCTTCGGAAAGGTTATTTCTATAGATCGTGTGTTTTAAATCTTGATATGAGTTACGAAGATATGATTTTTAGTATTGCAAACACTGGCTTGTCTTCACATTAAATATCTTGTAGCGCCGTTACTGTAATTTCTTTTGTTTTTAAAGATCTAATCCCCATCAAGCAAGCTTGAGCAGTAGACATATTTGTACAATAAGGAACTTTATTACTCAGGGTTGCCCTTCTTAAAGCCATTGCATCATGAAGGCGGTGCTCACTATTTCCACCTCCAGTATTAATAACCAAAACAATTTTTTTAGAATTTAATACATCAACAATGTGAGGTGATCCACCACTAACCTTATTTATTTTTTTGCATTTTATTCCATGTTTACGAATGTATTCAGCTGTTCCTTCTGTGGCACATAAAGTAAAATTTAATTTTAATAATTGTTTTGCTAAATCTACGCCCTCATCTTTATGATCATCTTTAAGAGAGATAAATGCTAGACCTTTAGTGGGTAAAGTGTTTGAGGCAGCAATTTGACTTTTTGCATAAGCCATACCAAAGTCTTTATCAAATCCCATAACTTCTCCCGTCGATTTCATCTCAGGCCCTAATAATAAATCACTATTTGGGAATTTATTAAAAGGAAACACAGCTTCTTTAACTGCGAATAAATTTTTATTTTTACTTTTTAAATTAAATTTAGATAATTTTTCACCAATCATTACTCTTGAGGCAATTTTTGCAAGAGGTAATCCTTTAGCTTTAGATACAAAAGGAACCGTTCTGCTTGCTCTTGGGTTTACCTCGATTACATAAATTTCATCATTTTTAATAGCAAATTGAATGTTCATAAAACCCTTAACATTTAAAGCTAAAGCTAATTTTTTTGTTTGAACTTCTATTTCAGTTATTAGTCTTGGTTTAATTGATATAGGAGGCAAAGAACACGCAGAATCTCCTGAGTGAATACCTGCCTCTTCAATATGCTGCATTATTCCAGCAACAAATACTTCTTTACCATCAGATATAGCGTCAACATCTACCTCCATTGCATGGCTAATGAACTTATCAATTAATATTGGGTTTTCTTCTGCAGCCTTAAAAGCTTCTTCTACAAAATTTTTTAGTTGGCTTTTCTCATGAACAATTTCCATTGCTCTTCCACCCAAAACATAAGAAGGTCTAACCATCAAAGGTAGCCCAATTTTTTCCGCAATTTTAATAGCTTGCTTATAAGTTTTAGCAATACCACTCTCTGCTTGCTTTAATTTTAATCTATCAAGTAATTTTCTAAACCTGTCTCTATCTTCAGCTAAGTCTATTGATGTGTATTGAGTTCCCAGGATAGGTAGCTTGTTATCGTGTAAAAATTTAGCAAGTCTTATTGGTGTTTGACCACCAAACTGAGCAATGATCCCTACAAGATTTCCTTTTTGTTGTTCTTTTTTAATAATGTTATAAACATACTCTTCTTTAAGAGGCTCAAAATAAAGCCTGTCACTTGTGTCGTAATCTGTTGAAACTGTTTCTGGATTACAGTTAATCATTATAGTTTCAAAGCCAATATCTTTAAGAGCATAACTTGCTTGACAGCAACAATAATCAAATTCAATTCCTTGTCCAATACGGTTAGGGCCACCACCTAAAATTATAATTTTTTTTCTTGAGGAAGGTTTTGCTTCACATTCTGAATTTAAAGCATAGTTTCTTTGATATGTTGAATACATATAAGGAGTAAAAGATTTGAATTCAGCAGCACAAGTGTCCACTTTTTTATAAACAGGCAATACTTTTAGAGCAGTTCTTTTTTTTCTAACAACATCCTCAGAAATTTTAGTAATTACAGATAGTTTCTTATCAGAAAAGCCTATTGATTTAATTCTGTTAAACTCATTATAGTCTTTAGGAAGCCCTTTTTTTTGTATTTGATTTTCTTCATCAACAATCTCTTTTATTTGCTCTAAAAACCAAGGATCTATTTTACAAAGTTGATGAATTCTTTTAATGTTTATTTTTTTTCTAAATGCTTCTGCAACTAATAAAATTCTGTTAGGAATATTTTTCTTTAATTCTTTTTCTATCTCTTTTTTATTAAGTGGAAAAATTCTATCTAATCCTGAGAAACCAATTTCAAGAGAAACCAATGCTTTTTGCAAAGATTCTTTGAAGTTTCTACCAATTGCCATAGCCTCACCAACAGACTTCATTGAAGTTCCTAGTATTGCCTCTGAGGTAGAGAATTTTTCAAAGGTAAATCTAGGTATTTTTGTTACTACATAATCAATACTTGGTTCAAAAGAAGCTGGTGTTGTTTTCGTAATTTCATTTTTTAACTCATCTAAAGTGTAACCAACAGCCAGCTTGGTAGCAACTTTTGCAATTGGAAAACCTGTTGCTTTAGATGCTAGAGCTGATGATCTAGAAACTCTTGGGTTCATTTCTATGATAACCATTCTTCCATCTTTAGGATTGATTGCAAATTGAACGTTAGAGCCACCTGTTTCTACTCCAATTTTTCTAAGACAGGCAATTGAGGCATTTCTCATTACTTGATATTCTTTATCAGTAAGTGTTAGAGCTGGGGCTACAGTAATAGAGTCACCCGTATGAATTCCCATTGGGTCAATGTTTTCAATAGAGCAAATAATAATACAGTTATCTTTTTTGTCTCTGACAACTTCCATTTCAAGTTCTTTCCAGCCTTCAAGGCATTCTTCTATTAAAATTTGGCTAACAGGAGATTCATGTAAACCATCTTTAACTATTTTTAGATATTCTTTTTCAGTTTTAGCAATACCACCACCCAAACCTCCTAAAGTAAATGCTGGTCTAATTATTGCAGGTAATCCAATTTGTTTAAGAGCTTTTGCGGCATCCCTAATATGATTTACAACTTTAGATTTTGGTAAGTCCAAACCAATATCCAGCATATTTTTTCTAAATTTTTTTCTATCCTCAGCATTTGAGATTGCTTTAGAATTTGCACCAATCAATTCAATTTTGTATTTTTTTAAAATTCCTTTTTTTTCAGCCTCCATTGCTAAATTCAAAGCAGTTTGACCACCCATTGTTGGTAAAATTGCATCTGGTTTTTCTTTTTTTATAATTTTTTCTAAAACTTCTAAAGTTATAGGTTCAATATAAGTTTTATCTGCAACACCAGGATCCGTCATGATAGTTGCTGGATTAGAGTTGATTAAAATAACTTTATAACCTTCATCTTTAAGCGCTTTACACGCCTGAGTTCCTGAGTAATCAAATTCACATGCTTGACCAATAATTATTGGTCCAGCACCAACGACTAATATGGTTTTAAGATCTTTTCTTTTGGGCATTTTTTTTTATGTTATTAATAAATTCTTTAAATAAGTAGACACTATCTTGTGGTCCTGGATTTGACTCAGGGTGATATTGTACTGAAAAAATAGGTTTATTTTTTAATCTAATTCCTTCAATACAGTTATCAAATAAAGATTTGTGAGTTACTTCAATATTTTTTGGCAAATTTTCTCTTATGATTTCAAAACCATGGTTTTGACTTGTAATTTCTACATTATCTTTGATTAAATTTTTAACTGGATGATTGGCTCCTCTATGACCTAGTTTCATTTTTTTTGTTTTCGCACCAAGAGCTAAAGCAAGTATTTGATGGCCAAGGCAAATACCAAAAATAGGCAAGTTATTTTTGATTAACTCTTTAATAATTCCTATTGCATACTTCCCAGTTTCAGCGGGATCTCCAGGACCATTAGATAAAAAAATACCACTCGGCTTTAATTTTAGTATGTCTTTTGCATTAGTTTTACACGAAACTACTGTCACTTTGCAGCTAAGGTCTGAAAAATATCTTAAAATATTTTTTTTAATTCCATAATCAATTGCCACAACATGGAAAAAAATTTTTTTATTTTTTAAATAGCCAGTTTCTTTTTTCCAAGTTTTAAAACCAGACCATATGTAGTTTGTTGTTGTTGTTACTTGTTCGGCTAAATCTAGGTTTTTTAATCCGCTCCATTTAGAAGTAATATTGGTTAATTTACTGATATTGAAATCACCTTTTTTAGAAAAAGAAATAGTTCCTTTGGGCGCACCTTTATCTCTAATAGAGTTAGTCAAACTTCTAGTGTCTAGACCCGTGATCCCTACAATTTTATTTTTTTTTAACCATAAATCTAAGTTAACTAAAGACCTATAATTTGAGGGATTTGTTATTTCAGAATTAAAAATTACACCTTTAGTCCAAACCTTGTCAGACTCTAAATCTTCTTTGTTTGTTCCAACATTACCAATATGAGGGAATGTAAAGTTAATTATTTGCCCAGCATAAGAGGGATCAGAAATAATTTCCTGATATCCTGTTAGTGAAGTATTGAAGCACACTTCGCCAGTAGCCGTTCCTTGATATCCAATACCAACACCTTTAAAGATAGTTTTGTCTTCAAGAACTAAAATGCCTGTGTGAATCTGTGAGATTTTGTGAGAGCTAATTTTTTTTGCTTTTTTGATCAATTACAACTCATGAGTTAAAGGTTAATACAATAAAAGCTCATCTATCGCAACAGAGATGTATTATAAAATTGAAAAAAAACAATTTTTCTTTTGAAGAATATTTTCTTTACAGTACATTAAAAAAAATTATGTCATTAAAAGAAACAATAGAAACTAAGTATAAAAATTCTCTAAAATCTAAAGATAAAATGGAGATATCAACCTACAGGTTAATTTTATCTTCGATTAAAGATTTAGATATATCAAATAGATCGGAACCAGATAAAAAAAAAACTGATGATGAAGATATTAAAAAGCTTTTAAAAAAGATGATCAAGCAAAGAAACGAATCAATTGAGATATATGCAAAAAATAATAGAAAAGATTTACTTGATGTAGAGCAAAAAGAACTTGCTCTATTATCGACTTTTTTACCTCAACAATTAAACGAAGAAGAAACAAAAAAAATATGTTTCGAAACAATAAGCAAATTAGGTGCCGAGTCTATTAAAGACATGGGGAAAGTTATAGGCGAACTAAAGAAAAAATATCCCGATAAAATAGATTTTGCAAAAGCTGGCCCCATACTTAAAGAACTATTGAACAAATAATGAAATACCCAAAAGAGTATTTGGACGAAATTAAGACACGATTAAAAGTATCAACTGTAGTTTCCAAAACTGTTAGTTTAAAAAAAAGAGGAAAAGAGTTTGTGGGGCTGTCACCTTTTAAAACAGAAAAAACACCATCATTTACCGTTAATGATGAGAAAGAATTTTATCATTGTTTTGCAACATCTGAACATGGAAATATTTTTGACTTTATAATGAAAACCCAAAATTTAAAATTTGGTGAAGCTGTTAAATCATTAGCAAATCTTGCTGGAATGAGACCGTATACATTTTCAAAACAAGACGAAGAAAGAGAAAAAAACTGGCAAGAATATTGTTCAATTTATAATCAATATGTTCAATTTTATCATGATGAAATATTGAAGAATGAAAGTGTAACAGTTGCGAGAGATTATTTAAAAAAAAGAAATCTCACGAGAAGTGAAGTTAAGAAGTTTAAGATAGGGTTTGTAGAGAGAAACTCTAATTTTTATGAAAAATTAAAAGAAGAATTTAGTGAGAAAGTTTTAATTGAAAGTGGACTTTTTTATTTAGATGAAAAAAAAAATATTTACGTAGAAAGATTTAGAGATAGAATTATCTTCCCAATAAATAATATTTCAGGTCAACCCATAGGATTAGGAGGCAGAATAATTCAAGAAAACAATTATTTGGCTAAATATATTAATTCCCCAGAAACGCCTTTTTTTAAAAAAGGTTCAAATTTATATAATTTGGATTTAGCTAGAAAATTATCTAATAAGATTGATCACATATACCTTGTTGAAGGTTATATGGATGTTGTGGGTTTAAGTAAAAATGGAATTGAAAACGTTGTTGCAAACTTAGGCACATCATTAACGGACAAACAAATCTTAGTTTTAAATCAATTCTTTGAAGATATAATCATTTGTTTTGATGGTGATGAAAGTGGATACAAAGCTGCACTTAGAGCGGCAGAAAATTCAATTAAAGAACTTCAACCAGAAAAACAAATTTCATTTCTTTTTTTACCAGATGGAGAAGATCCAGACAGTTATGCAAATAAAAATGGTAAGGTAAATTTTATTGATTTTACCAAGCAAAGTAAAATTTCAATTCATCAATTTATATTTAATCATTATAAAAAAAAAACAGATAATAACCCATCATCAATGGCTATTTTTGAAAAAAAATTGAGGTCAATTGCCAATACTATTAAAGACAATTTTATTAAGAAATATGTATTAGAGTATTTCTTAGAAAAAATTTCATCACTCACGCCACATTCAAATTTAGGTAAAAAACAGTTTTACACTAAAAAAATTAAATCATTGCAGTCTACGCAAAAACATTTTAATGAAAGTAAGTCATTAAGTGGTGTGGAAATTAAGGAGTTTTCATTGCTATACTTGATAATGAACAACCTGGAATCATTTCAAGAAAATATTCATTTAATTGAAAATATAAAATTATTCAGTGAGGAAAATAAATTAATTTTCGAGGCTATTTTGTTAAAATTGAAGACCGGAGAAAAATTTACAATAAATGAAATTAGAATTGATTCGTTGTTAGTTGATAAAATTAATAAATTTGCATCAATCAAACATATTCTAAATAACAATCAAAATAATCAAGATAAAATGTTTGAATTATTGGAGGAAATTTCCAAAGACCTTGAAGATTATAAAAAAGAGTTTGAAATAGAGGAATTAGAATCAAAATTTTCCAAAGATCTAAGCGAAAGCACCTTTAATGAAATAAGAGAGCTAAAAAAACAAAAAAACATCAATTAAAACCCTAAAAAAATACGTGGATTTTTCTAAAATTGCGCTTATATAAGTCATCTCAAATATACTATTGTGGAAAGAATAATTACCAAATCATTTGCTAGACTTATGGGTAGAGGTACTCATAGAGGCTTTATAACTTATGAAGAACTAAGTAAGTCATTAGGAAAAAGAAATTTAAGTAATGAAAATCTTGAACAAGCTTTCTTTCATATATTTGACAGCAAAATCTTATTAGTTGAAAAAAAATCTGATTATAAAATTCTAAGAAAAAAAGATGCCTCTTCAAAGGAAGAAGGAAAAACAATCGAAAAGAGCGATGATCCAATTAGAATGTATCTTAGAGAAATGGGTGGCGTTGAGCTACTTTCTAGAGAAGGAGAAATTGCAATAGCAAAAAGAATTGAAGCCGGAAAAGGCATAATGTTGAATGCTTTGACACAAAGTCCGATTACTGGACAACAACTCTTTGAATGGGATAAAAAATTACAAAATGATGAAATTTTAGTTAGAGAAATAATTGATATTGACACTAACTACATGGAAGATGAAAATACTGGACAAAGTGCAAAGCAAAGAAATTCTTCTCATGATTTAAAAGATAAATCTAAAGACACATCAGACAATAGTAATGACGACGACGATGAGTTCAACCCAACTCTTGCGGCAATGGAGACTGAAATAAAACCAAAAGTTTTAAAAACTATCTCAAATTTAACAAAAGATTACAATAAACTAATAAAATACCAAAATGAAAAATTAGAATGTGTTCTAACAAGTAAAAGTTTTTCACCCTCTAAGGAAAGTAATTATAAAAAAATTGTTGTAGATGTTCTTGAAAATATTAAGTCGCTTCAGTTATCCCCTTCTGTTTTAGAAGAGTTAGTTCAAAAACACTATGTGGAAAATAAAAAAATAGTATCATTAGAGGGAAATTTACTAAGACTTGCTTTAGAACATAAAATATCAAGAAATGAATTTATAAAATTTTATGTTGGAAATGAAATAAACCCAAATTTAAAAACCTTTTTAAACACAAATGAAACATGGAAACAATTTTTTAATAAAAATAAAAATAATTTTAAAGATATTAGAGAGAGGTTAATAGAAATTAGTCATAAACTTGGAATCTCGGTAACAGAATTTAAAAAATTAGTAAGTAGAGTCCAAAAAGGAGAAAAAGAGTCAAGGATAGCAAAAAAAGAAATGGTTGAAGCTAATTTAAGATTAGTAATTTCAATTGCAAAAAAATATACAAACAGAGGTTTACAGTTCTTAGATCTTATTCAAGAAGGAAATATTGGTTTAATGAAAGCAGTTGATAAATTTGAATACAGAAGAGGTTATAAATTTTCGACTTATGCTACGTGGTGGATTAGACAAGCCATCACTAGATCTATAGCTGATCAAGCAAGAACAATTAGAATTCCAGTACACATGATTGAAACAATTAATAAAATTGTTAGAACACAAAGATTAATTTTAAGTGAGTTCGGTAGAGAGGCAACACCAGAAGAATTAGCTAAAAAATTAAGAATGCCTTTAGATAAAGTAAGAAAAGTTCTTAAAATTTCTAAGGAACCTGTGTCACTAGAAAAACCAGTAGGAGACGAGGAGGACAGTAGTCTAGGAGACTTTATTGAAGATACTAAAGCCTTGGCTCCGTTAGAACAGGCTATAAAATCTAACTTAAGTGAAGCAACAACAAAGATTTTATCCACTTTAACTCCAAGAGAAGAGAGGGTTTTAAGAATGAGGTTTGGCGTTGGTATGAATACAGACCACACCTTAGAAGAAGTAGGATTGCAGTTTTCTGTCACTAGAGAAAGAATAAGACAAATAGAGGCCAAAGCGTTAAGGAAATTAAAACATCCAAGTAGATCTAAACAATTAAAAAGTTTTTTAGAAAGTTAAAATTTTAATAATAAATAAAGATTAAAATTTAATTAGTAAATTATGAATGAAAAATAGAATATTATACAATTATTTTTTTATTCTTTTTTCCATAATACCAATTTCAATAATTATTGGTCCTGCTGTATCTTCAATTAACATAATTATTATCTCATTATCTTTTTTAATTTATGTTTTCTATTTAAAAGATTGGAAATGGTTGAAAGATAAAAATATTAAATTGCTTCTTATTCTTTATCTTTATCTCATTTTCAATTCCTTTATTTCAATAGACTTTAATATTGGAGTAAATAGAAATTTTGGGTTTATTATATACATAATTTTTTTCGCAGCATTTAATTATTTTTTTTCCAAAGAAGAAAAATTTAATAGAATTTTTATTGTTTGGTTTGCAGTAATTGCGATAGTTGTCCTAGATGTTTATTTAGAAGTTTTTACTGGCAAAAGTATAACCGGATACTATTCGAATTCTTTACATGTCTACAATAGAATTTATAGTGTTTTTATAGATGAAGCCAAAGTTGGTGGATTTATAAGTTGTTTTTTTTTAATATTAACAGGCTATTTTTTAAATATTTATCAATTTAAATCAAACAAAGCGAAATATCTTATTGCAATAATTTCAATTATTTTTCTTTTATCTATACTGCTTACGGGTGAAAGATCTAGTGCCATTAAAGCTTTCACTGCTTTTTTAATTTTTTTTACCTTAAGCAAAAGCATTTCAATAAAAGAAAAAATTACTTCATTGATTTTTGTAATTTTAATTTTTGGAACTGTTTATTCAAATACTAACTTTATTAAATATCGATATGGTCAATTAATTTTTGAAAAATTAGACTCATTTGGTCATATTATAAACGTGATTAAAAAAACAGATTTTAAGGCATCTCATGTTGAAAACCTGAATCATTTTACACACAAAGAAGATAAAGAATTTTGGTATGCAATAGGAGCAAATTATTTTCACATGTATATATCTGGAGTAAAAGTTTTTTTTAACTATCCAATTTTTGGTGCAGGAAATAAAAATTATAGAGTTGTAACATGTACTAGCCATCTTGCTCCTGAAGGTAAAGGAATTTATTATCAAACATATAAAAAATCTAAATATTCTAAAATACCTGAATTATTTAACACAAATTATACTTGCAATACTCATCCACATCAAATCTATATTGAGTTTTTAGCAGAGCATGGGATCGTTGGAACATTAATTTTACTCTTTGTATTTTTTAAAATACTTTATCAAGCATTTAAGAAAATTAATTTGAATAAAAATAATTTACAATTAGGCGCATTTACTTATGTTGTTTTAACTTTTGCTCCATTATTGCCAAGTGGTGCTTTTTTTAACAATTATGTGGCAACACTGTTTTGGATAAATTTATCTATAATGGCTATCACAAGTAAAAATAACGATATATATAAATAAATATATTAACCTATAATCTAAAAGTTTTTTAATAAGAAATAACAATTTCGATTTAATTCTATTAAATGAGATTCTACAAATGGAAATGTATGATTTTAATGATCCAATTTACACAACACCGAATGAAGCAGAAAGAATTGCTGATACTATTTTTTCACATTTAATAAAATATTTAAATTAATTATATTCAAGTATTTTAAATAGGTTTACAGGATCTAAAACTTGTTGTATTCATTGATTAAATTAATAGGGCCTGTAGCTCAGTTGGTTAGAGCAGTACACTCATAATGTATTGGTCCCAGGTTCGAGTCCTGGTGGGCCCACCAATTAATTAATTATTTATAAATTTTCTTAAACTATTAAAAAGTGAATTAATATCTCCGTTATTACTCCGAATAATGGAATTGAATTCTTCTCTTTGAGTTCTTGCTAAGCTTAATCCTTCTATAATCAAATCTCTGATTAGAGGATTTTGAGGATCATTTGTATATACTCTCCAATCAATTTTAATTTCTGTTCTTTCTTTCGTCGCAACTAAAATACTTGAAACAATTGTATAGTTTTCATTTAATTTTTGAGAGTCATTAACTGAAACTTTAGGGTTAGTGTATTCAGATAATCTATCCGAAAAAGTTTTTAAAAAATATTTTTCAAAAAGAAATAAGTATTCAGATTTTTCTTTGTCTGTCATGCTCTTTCTGTGTTTTCCAATAGTATAAAGTCCAATTCCATTTATATCGACAGTTTCTTTTGCAATATTTTTAAGTTTTCTTATTTTTTCTTCTTTTGTAAAAGATTCACTTAATGCCGCAGAAGCTCTATTCACAGTTGATTGTATAAAGATATTGGGCTCAATAGAAAATGATCTTCCTATTAAAAGAAATAAAATTAGGGAGGTTAAAAAAAATTTAATTAATTTTTTATTATAACCTAGGTTCATATCTAAAATTAATTTTTATTTAGTTTCTATTTCTTCCCAATCACTATCATCAAGTGTGTTGGTAGTTTTTTTAGAATTAGAGACTTTTTTTTGTCTATTTTGCAGATATAAACTTTTAACAGATGCATAAAAATCCATTGAATTATTTTCTAAGTTATTAAATGCGTCAATATTTTTTGCTCTAAAGTCTATGCCCGATGTTGCTCTTGATGCATAATAGTCAAAATCAGTAAAGTGCTGTGAATTGTTTTTTACAGTAACATTATACCATGGGTCTCCACCCATAAAAGTAGCAAGTGAACCTATAGCATCCCTTGCCGTCGAGGGACCTAACACAGGAAGTACCACATAGCATCCCTCACCAACACCCCATGTACCTAAAGTTTGTCCATAATCTTCTTTGCTAATTTTTTCAAAACCTAATCTAGAGGCAGGATCCCATAACCCCAAAACTCCAACTGTACTATTAATTGCAAACCTCATAGAATTATTTCCAGCACTTCCCATATTACCTTGTAAAAAATTATTTGGAACAGTGATTAGATTAGAAAGATTGTTTAAAGCATTGTTAGCACTGAGTTTAATTGGCATCGGTAATTTTCTATAGCCTCTTGCAATAGGTTCAAAAATAACATTATCTAAGCCTTTGTTAAACGCAAATATTCCTCTATTTAACCCTTCAAAACAATCTTTAACAGGTTGGTTTTTTTTAGAGAGAGAATTTTCTCCATCTGTACCAGCATTTACATTAAATGAGAGTAAGATACTTAGCAGAGATAATATTAAAATTTTTTTCATATACACACATATATATTATAGAAGTTTATAAAGTAAATCAGTATTATTAACTAAAAAGGCAACAAAAAGTCTTAAATATGTCATTAAATCTAACATTAAAATGTCAATGAATCTAACATCAATTTATTCACCTAATTTTGGTTTAAGAAAAAGAAGAAAAAATCAGATAAAATTCATTATTTTTCATTACACCGGCATGAAAAGTGAAAAATCAGCAATTCGAAGACTTACAAATTTACAATCTGAAGTTAGTAGTCATTATTTCATAAAAAAAAGTGGAGAAATAATTTTGATGGTACCAGATTTATATACAGCTTGGCATGCCGGTGTTTCTTCATGGAAGAATCACAATTCATTAAATACTAATTCGATTGGTATTGAAATATCAAACCCAGGTCATAAATTTGGATATGCCGATTTTAAAAAAAAACAAATAAAAAGTTTAATAAAAGTATCAAAATTTTTGATTCACAAATATAAAATTAAAAAAAATAATATACTAGGTCATTCTGATATTGCTCCTGATAGAAAAATGGACCCTGGAGAGAAATTTCCTTGGGAATTACTTTTTAAAAATAAAATTGGCTTTTGGCACCAATTAGATAAAAAAAAGCTGAAAACATTAAGAGGAAATAAAATTTCAATTAAAAGTAACCAGCTATGTAAAAAAAAATTAAAAAAATTAGGTTATCCATCTTCAAGTAAAATTTTCAAAAATCATTCTAAATTTAATAAATTCCTAATTAGAGCATTTCAGAGAAGGTTTAGACCCGCTTTAATTGATGGTCAAATAGATCAAGAATGCATGTTAATTATTAATAAATTAGCAAATAATCAAAATAATATTTAAATTACTTGAAATTATAAAATTAAGTAATATTTTAAAGCTGCCAGATAAACGACTTATCGCTTTAAATTAGTTTAAAGAGGAAAGTCCGGACTCTACAAAGACACAGTGCCAGGTAATTCCTGGCGGGGGAAACCCTAGGGATAGTGCCACAGAAAATAAACCGCCATAACATGGCAAGGGTGAAAAGGTGTGGTAAGAGCACACCGGTTCTATTGGTAACAATGAACGCTGGAAAACCCCACTGGGAGCAAGACTAAGTAGAGATGACATTGTTGAAAAACTAAAAGCCGTCTTTGGCTAGTCATCAGGGTTAGTCGCTTGAGCTTAAGAGTGATCTTGAGCCTAGAGAAATGATAGGTTTAAATGACAGAACCCGGCTTATAGTTTATCTGGCAATCTTATTAAAGTATTAAATTTTTTTAATTTTAAATGTTCACATTTTGATTCACCATTGAATCATTTCTGTTCTATTTTTTATCTTTAATTGGAATTAGCTTACTATTTTATTAATTGATTTCTAGGACAATATACCTATCGAATTATTAGTATAAATAGACCTAAATTACTCAAAATGAACATATTGACTATAAGTTAAAAAACCCATATTGTCCCATATATTCCCAAAAAAGGAATTTATGAAATATAATAAATATGTTTTTATCTACTTACGAGAACAGAATAGACAAAAAGGGAAGGGTGTCAGTGCCTGCTAACTTTAGATCTTATCTTTCTAATTTAGGTTACAATGGTGTTGTTTGTTATCCATCATTCAATAATCAATCAATTGAATCATGTTCACAAGACAGAATTGAAAAACTTTCTAATAGTATAGATTCACTTAATCCATTTGAAGAAAAAAGAGATTTTTTTGCAACATCAATTTTATCAGATAGTGTAAATTTACAATTTGATAGCGAAGGTCGAATTTCACTTTCACCAAAATTATTAAAACATGCAAAAATTAAAAATAGCATGTTATTTGTTGGTCAAGGTAAAACATTCCAAATATGGGAACCAACAGCATTTGAAAAATTTAGGGCAAGCGCAAGAAAAAAATCAAACATTCACAGAGCGAGCCTTAAATGGGAAAAACATTTTAATAACAATGAGGGGAAATAAATATGACAATTAATTTTAAAGCACCAGAGATAAAAGAGTTACAACCAAGATTATTAGTTTTAGGAGTTGGTGGAGCGGGTGGAAATGCAATTAACGAAATGATAGATAATGGATTGCAAGGAGTTGAATTTGTAGCGGTAAATACAGATGCACAAGATTTAAAACACAGTAAAGCTAAAGCAAAAATTCAAATTGGAATGAATTTAACAAAAGGTTTAGGAGCAGGTGCCAAACTTGATATTGGTCAAGCTTCAGCAGATGAATCTTTAAATGAAATTATAAACTGCTTGCAGGGTTCAAACATGGTTTTTATAGCCGCAGGAATGGGCGGTGGAACAGGAACTGGTGCAGCACATGTAATTGCAAGAGCTGCAAAAGAATTAAATATTTTAACAGTTGGTGTTGTAACGTTACCATTTTTGTATGAAGGTCCATCAAGAATGAGAAGAGCTCAACAGGGACTTGACGAGTTAAGAAAACATGTTGACACAATAATTGTAATACCTAATCAAAATTTATTTAAAGTAGCTAACGAACAAACTACTTTTAAAGAGTCTTTTAATCTTTCAAACAATGTTTTGATGCACGGAGTTCAAAGTGTAACTGACTTGATGGTTAGACCAGGTATAATTAATCTAGATTTTGCAGATGTAGAAACTGTAATGGCTTCAATGGGTAAAGCAATGATGGGTACTGGAGAGGCTGAGGGTGAAGGAAGAGCTATGAAAGCAGCTGAAATGGCGATCAGCAATCCTTTAATAGATGACTACACTCTTAAAGGAGCAAAAGGATTATTGGTAAACATTACTGGTGGTGAAGATCTTAAACTTTTTGAGGTTGATGAAGTTGTTAATAAAATAAGAGCAGAAGTAGATGTGGAGGCCGAAGTAATTATAGGAGCAATAACTGATCCAGCACTTGATGGTAAAATAAGAGTTTCAATTGTAGCAACATCTCTTGATGGACAACAACCAGAAGCGAAATCAGTCATAAATATGGTTCACAGAATACAGAATAGGAATCCTGGTTATTCAGATTTTTCTAATGCAGGAGGTTCAGCACAATCATTCAATTTTTCAACAACTATGAATAGCCCAATCTCAAGTGGAGCTAATGCTTTAAAACTTGAAAATGAAGTTACTAATGAATCAATGACAGATTTATCACCTTCTGAAACTACTAGTAAAAACAATCAAAGCATAGCATCATTAGAAATAGAAAGTATTGTCCAAAATGAACCACTAAGCACACCTGTGCCAGAGCAATCGTTCTCTGAAGAAGTTACCGAGGCTATCAGTGAAATAGAAGAGCCTTCTAATTCCAATGGTTTGGAAAACTTTGCAATCGAGGAAGAAACTCTAGGACTATTTGATTCAGAAACTAATGATGATTTAAAAGATAATGCTCAAGAACTCTCCTCTTTAGACACTGAAGACGTTGATAGAGAAAACAATGAAGAAGATGATCTTGAAATACCAGCATTTTTAAGAAGACAAAAAAATTAATGGTCTTCAAAAAAATAAATGAATGCCACCATATCACTGGAAAAAAAGAAACATTTTCCGGTACTGCTAAAAGAAATTATTAGCATTATTTCCCCTCAATATGGTGGCACTTTTATAGATTGTACATTTGGACAAGGTGGTTATAGCAAAAAGATATTAGAATATGCAAATTCAAAAGTTATTGCTTTAGACAGAGATATAGAAAGTTCAAAAAAAGCAAAAATAATTCAAAATGAGTTTGAAGACAGATTTTTATTTAAAAATATAAAATTTAGCCAACTTAATAAGTTAAAACTAAAGAATGAAAATATAAAAAGTGTAATTTTCGATCTTGGATATTCTTATACACAAATAAAAGATCCTAAAAAGGGCCTTTCATTTGATTCAATCGGAGAGCTTAACATGAGAATGGGTATTAATAATTTTTCAGCAAAAGATGTAATAAACAATCTAGAAGAAAAGCAACTTGAAAATATATTCAAATATTTTGGGGAAGAAAAAGAAAGTAAAAGAATTTCACATAATATTATAGAAGATAGAATAAAAAGAGAAATTACCACGGAAGAACTAGTGAGAATTATTGAGTCTTCAAAGAGAAAAAAAAATTACAAAACTCATAGTGCAACAAAAGTTTTTCAAGCATTAAGAATTTTTGTAAATAAGGAGATTACTGAACTAATATATGGGTTGATCAATGCTGCAAAGATAGTTAAAAAAGATGGAATTATTGCAGTAATAACATTTCATTCTTTAGAAGACAAAATAGTAAAGTATTTTTTTAAAAGTTTATCTGAAAATAAGAGTGTTTCAAGATATGTTCCAAAAGAAAAAGAAAAAGAAAACCTTTTTAAATTGATTAATAAAAAACCGATATTACCTTCAGCAAAAGAAATAAATCAAAATCCTCAATCTAGATCGGCAAAATTAAGATGTGTTATTAAAATGAAAGATTTTTATGATTTTAAAACAGATATCTTAGAGAAATTTGATTACCTGATAAAAGTTGAGAATTATTCAAAAAAATTATGAAAAAAATATTATTAATTTTAAGTATTTTTTTGCTAATCGTAGTTACGGCTTTAATAAAAAATTCTACTAAAAAAATTGAAGATCAGAT
>Ga0209709_10001944_pt1 | contig 18507 bp, 21 predicted proteins | sample ArcticOcean_MG_C_2_FD_187435 | JGI IMG/M metagenome (GOLD analysis project Ga0209709, IMG submission 187435) | Marine microbial communities from western Arctic Ocean - ArcticOcean_MG_CB4_136 (SPAdes) (version 2) | ecosystem: Environmental > Aquatic > Marine > Oceanic | place: Arctic Ocean... | reverse complement strand
CTATGTGCTTCTTGTGCAACTTTTATAAAATCTTCATCTCCTATTTCTATATCAACTGCTGTGTGGGGAACTTCTTCCTTACCAATTTCAACTGATATACTCCCTTTACGTTTTCTATCGTTTTGTCGTTCAATTTCATCCATATCATAGTTAGACATTTTCTTGGCCCTCCTGTTGTTTTATTAACTTATCTTGTTCTGTTTTATTTGAAAATACTGCATTGAAAGAAACACTCCTTCTTTCACCTTCTCCATCTTCTGTTCTGAAAGGATATACGAAATGTTGTTGTGATGCTGGAAATATAAAGAAGTCTCCTACTTTTGGCTGAAGTGTCATAGTTGGACTTCCCCAAATTGGATCTTTTCCAGCATTATTTGTAAAGTTAATTGCACCATCATCTTCTCTATTTGATTTACGAGTAGGTAAATATTTTGGAATTTTGAGATACATCACAGTAGAAACTGCACATTCTGTATGTATATGACAGGGATTGTATTCATTGTCCTTTTGAGAAATGACCCACATGGAAAGAAGTTGTGTGTACCATTCTTCATTGATATGTTTTTCTCTCTCAAATGGCTCCTGTTGACAGGTTTGTTGAATTACAAAATTCCTAACCACATCTTGAAAAAATCCCATTAAATTTTCACGTTCTAGAATTTCAGGATCTACCCAAAGTTCATCCTTAATCTGCCCCGCAAGATTATGACCATGACTTATTTCATTTTTCGCATTGTCAACTATTTCATCTGTGATTGTAATCATCTTATCAAAAATAGGCAGTGGCAATCGTGTCTTCATTACAAAAGTTGACCAAGGCTGTAGCAAGTCAATTGGCATTTCAAATTTTTCATCTTTCTGGGCAACCCTTTCTTTCCTTTTTTGTTCTTGTTTAGTACTCATACTGTTTCAACTGTTAGTGCTTCATTGTAAAGATTTTGCATTAATAAATTTAACGATTCTTTATTGTCAATCTGTAAACTCTCGACACAACTCTTAATAACACTCATTGTATCTTCTACATCTTCCATATTCTCAATATCATCTCCCATATCTTCAATATCAAAGAGATTGTCCACTACTGAAATGTGACCGACTCCAACATCTACTAACTTGTCCATTAATACTTGAAATAGATAGGAATTATCTTTATTCTCGATTATAATTTTTACATAACAATTTTCATATTTTGATAAATCACCATAATCATTTTTCTCATCATTATAATAAATCTTGTAAAACATCGAATAAGGATTTTCTATAAACTCCGTTTCCATTGTTTCGGTATCGTAAATATGAAATCCTCTCTTATCATTATAGTCGCTCCATGTGATTTCATAAGGATTCCCTAGATATGTAATATTTCCTGTAGTAGAACGATGATGAAAGTGTCCAGAAAATACTCGTTGAAATGCTTTATACATGGATGGTGAATATCCATCTATACTGAAAGAACCTTTATTCTGTTCAATTCCTTCTAAATGAAGATGGCCGAATGCAACTTCAGTTCGTGTCTTTTCGATAAGTTCTTTCGTTTCCTTTTCATTGTCATCACATATCCACGGCACAAATAAAACTTTATGTTCATCTGTTAAAGAAACTTCAGTAGGTTTGTCATAGACAGTAACATGGGACATACCCTTTGTTAGTTCTGTCATTGAATTGACTGCAAGAGTATTCTTATAGTAAATGTCGTGGTTTCCAACAATGATTCTGATATTTGCTCCCATTTCCTTGAGAGGATGAAACAATATATCTTTCATGGAATTCAGAGTTTTATAGTTGATGAATTTCCTTCTATCAACCACATCTCCTAAATGAATAACCGATGTTATTCCTCTTTCTTTCAAAGTAGGAAAAAATATGTTTTCATAAAACTTACGAAAGAAGTCCGTGAATGCGAGACTGTCATTGCGAGCGCCGAAGTGTGTGTCCGTGATTAAGGCAATCTTCATGCACTGGCTCTCATAAAAAAGGTAAGTGGAGATAGTTCTATAATAGCATCATCTTTTTTCTTTGGTGTAGGTTTAACTCTTTTCTTCGCCCGTTTCTTTTCTTCAAAGGTAGCAATAAATTCGTATATGGATGCACGTTTGTCTGCTGATAAAGGAGATGCAGCAGCGGATACCGTTGCGGCATCACTTCCCATACTTATCACATCAGAATTGTCTTCTAAAGAACTAAACTCATCCATCGTTTTATATTTGATGTATAGTTGTTTCTTTTCCTTTTCTATTCTTCTAAGGAAAGCATAGTAGGTTATTTGAGTAAAATATGCGAATGGATTGCTTGATTTTTCAGGATTAAAATTACTTGCATACATTACACAATTTTCAATTCCATCACTAACCATTTCTTCTCGAAATGCATAATTTATAAAATTTGGTCTATGTGATAGTCTTTCAGCTATTTTGAGGAAACATTCCCCTGCATAATCTGGTATCATAGGCTTATGAACTTCATTGTTCTCTTTACCTTCCAGATACGCATTTCTATATTCTGTCATCACTACCAAAAACTTTACATTATCTACATAATGTTGTTTCTTTTTCGGCATATACACCTTCCTTTCTCAATTGTCATATTATAATTATACTAAATTATGGTAACTTTGTCAAGTTTAAAATTAATTAAATTAAGACTTGACATTTTGTCTATTATTTGTTATAATTACTCTGTAGGGTTTGTAAATAGATTATTACCTTCCTTTTATTGGGATGCTGTACATATGGTATGGAAAATGTTCTGATGTATAAATCTTTATTCTTTCCATAAAATGATTCAAAGTATAGTTTTTCCTGTCCTTATAAGATAAATCGTCTGAAATATCATACAAAGTTGCAGCTTCTTTAGTATCGGATTTCCTCAATCCCCTACCTATTGATTGCAAATTTCTAATACGACTCTTAGAAGGAGAAGCGAAAACAATGTTATGAAGATTCCGAATGTTGATGCCGGTACTGTATACGCCATAACTTGCACAGATAATAGCATCCTTTTCTTCCTCGACAAGTTCTCTAACTTTTTCTCTTGTATCTGCATCTGTTCCTCCATAAACAAAAAAGATTTTTCTAGAAGAATCAACTATTTCTTCTAGTATTGAATGTAGAATGTTACCGTGTTTTTCTATCAATTGAAATAGAACCAATGTATTTCCAGTAAGTCCGTTCACTAGATTACAAATGTAGTTGTTTCGTTCTGGATGGCCTACCAGAAAATCTATTTCTTCTTGATAGTTCAGTTTTGATACTACAGCACATTCCTCTTTGGAATATTTAAGAACAAGACACTTAATGGCAATCGATGATAATGTCTTATTCTTGATAAGTTCTTTAGTGCTTATTACTTTCTTTGTTGCACCAAACAACCCCTCTAATATTAATTTATGCACCTCTACTTCATCTAATGTTCCTGTTGTTCCAATTCGATAAGGTGTATTCTCTAGGTTCTTCATTATTTTAGTGAGAGAACGAGCCTTGTAAAGATGTGCTTCATCTCCTATCACTAAACGAAAATCCCTGAAGTAATCCTGTTTCAGTTCATAAAGGGACTGCCATGTTGAAATTATGATTGGTTTGTCTGTTTCCTTTTCTTGACCACCAAATATTTTGTGGACGAAATTTTCGACTTCAAAGGTATCATCTACCTTCGCATAGGCTTCAAAGTCCGAATACATCTGACTTACCAGAGAAAGTGTCGGCACAATAACCAACGATTTTTCAGGAAAGTAATAACGAAGCAAATAGTAAATGATGAGAGATTTGCCTGATGCAGTTGGCGATAATAATACACATCGTTTTTTGTCTATTGAATGTCTAAGTGCAAGACTCTGGTAATCTCTTAATTTATATTCACAAGGAAATGATGTAAGAAATTTAAAGTAATTTTCGTTGGAGATTGGTTCAGGAACATCTCCTGTATTATCTACAATCTTATATTCACGGTCATTTGAAAATCTTTTTATTTCTGGAATAAGACCATAATAGATTTTGTTGCTATCCATATTGAAAAGATAAACATATCCATCCCATTTCTTTCTACGATACATGGGCATGAATTGATACCCATTTGGTCTAAATCGAAAATAATGATTCAACTCCATCTTCACATGAGGCTCACAGATAAGTCTAACGAATACTTCAGTATCCTTTTCCATTATTATCTGTGAAGTCATCCAAGTCCTGCTACAAATTTTCTCCAATTAATTGCATTGTTGATATGGAAACTTCTGTTCTCAATCATCGAAAGAACCGATTTTAGATATTCGACTTTTCCTTTCTGTTCGTTCATAATTTTTTCAGCTTTTTGCAACACATCATCTGCTCCAACATAATGTCGTTCTAATTCTGTTTTGGATATTCTGATGTTGTGGTCTGGAGCCTTTCCATTCTTAGAAATGACAACTTCCCATCGTTGCTGAAAAAGAACCTTCCAATGAGTTTCAAGATCACTCATTTTCCGTTTCTCTTTTGAATATATGTCTAGATATTTTTGGTGTTTATTTGGAATGTTTAAAGATTCGTTGTCCAAATCATTATCATCGATGTGAGAGTCCTCCCCCCACATTTCCATAATTTCTTCAATTGTCATTATAACCTCAATTATTTAATAAATTCTTTATCTCATAGTTTTGATAACGAAACGATGCTGTGGCTGTAAAATATTCTACATCTCCTACTGAACTATCAAAATCGAGAGCAGAAACAGAAATGGGAAATGCATCATAAAAATGAAATTCCATTTGTGGATTCATTGCACTTGTTAAAATCGTGAGAACAACAGTCGAATATCCCCCACCTCTTGGATGTAGTGTATTTGATGCTTTCAGAAGTCTGTATTTTTCATGACCTTCTGCAAGTCCCATTGCAATAATTCTATCATAAATTTCAGTCCAATTTTTCATATGTTCATCTACGATAAACCTAATAGACAATTCTTCAAACGAAACCTTGTTTCCAGCATAAGGAACGGTTGCGTGTGGAGTGAAAACATCTATTCCTTCAATGGAAACGCCAGGAACAGTTGCTGCCTGACAGAACCAAGTGATATTTGGCGAATCCTCCATAGTCAGTCGAAAACTGATATTGGATAGATAATTTAAATTGTCTGGTACTTTATTTGCTGCCATATATTTCCTTTACTATTACTATTTATTCAACAGATTTTCAAACTGTACGTAATTCATGTGTTTTCCTATATGATATATGTTATTATCAAATTCTTCTTCTATTCTTTTATGTTGTCTGAATAATTCTGTAGTATCATATTCTTCATCTGGTATGTTCTTTGATGAAAGAATGATATTATCAGCAGTTCTGTTCAAGTAATAATCATAACCGATACAATAGATTTTATCTTGTGGATGATTCAAACAGGCTAATCGTATCGCAGCAGTTTCACTCGTATAAGAATCATTATCACCATCCCCCCACCATTCTAATTTTTGTGTTGGTTCATTTGGGGTTGTCCAATAAATCACCATCGTGCTCCCAGTTCCAAACATAACAAATTCGTTTGTTTGTGGTTGAGTTTCTAAAACCTTCCCACTAGAAGGAAATGTCAATTTTAACATTTCATACTGCATTGCAGGAAATCGGTCAAACATTTTAAAATAACAGTTGTTCTCTTTTGTGTATCCATCTCTGCAAATATCCCATATCAACGGGCCATCTTTACAGACTAAATGAGTGGGGGAATATTCTTTATAGAGTTCGTTACAACCGTAAGTGATATGATTTTTTAAAAGATTTATATCAAAGACTGAACGAGATGTTCCATTGGCAATTACTATTATCATGCTTCTCACAAGAAAATGACTACAAACAAAAAAAGGGAGCAGATTTCTCTACTCCCTTTTGAAATCCTACTATATGTAGGAAACGAATTACATCAAGTTCGCAATACGGACTTTTCTGTAGTATTCGTTGGTGCCTGGTGCGGAAGCATTCAAGTTTGATGCTGCCATATCACCTGTACCGACTGTTCCACCCTCTGCAAAAGGACTTGCTACTAAACCGTAGCGTGTCTTAAATGCAATTCGTGGCTGGAAACTGTCACTATCAACTGCACGAACCATTTGCAATGGAACGTAAGGACAGTAAAATATACCAGCATCCATAGGTGAAGAACCTTTGTAACCAACGCAATAGAATTCTGCGGCATTGGATGCAGCATATGGATCAACATATACTTTATACCGACCGTTAAGAACTCCTGCGAAAGTTGCAGATGCTTCATCAACATTTAGATTAGTACTCATTGCTGGAGCATAATCCAAGATTCCTGCCATTTGAAGAGCAGAAGCGACATCAGAAGATGTCATGATGATGTTACCTTTACCTCTACGTGTTCCCTTTGCAATAGCATTGGCATCACGTTCAATTTGCATCATAAGACCTTTGAACTTTTCAACCATCCAACGTCCGTTGGAATCTGTGTCAAGGTCAAACATTCCTGCACTTGTTGTACCAACTGCGGCACCAAGTTTTGCATTGATGTAAATCTTACGGACAACCTCTCGGTTAATCTCTGCAAGTATCTCTGCGGAAAGAATGTTAGCAAGTTCTGCTTCTGCATCAAGACCGTGAACTGCACGTAAATCTTGTTGTAGTTCCATAGAATAAGAACCTTTAAGAGCTCTTGTTCCAGCAGCAACCGAAATCTTTTCGATTGAGAAGGACATTTCTTGAGAAATGTTTGCTTCGCCTGCAACAGTTGTCATACCAGTTGTGGATGAGTATACGTTTGCAGAAACGTTAGCAGTTCCGTCTGTGTGAATCAACAGGCCAGGAACATTCAAAATGTCACCTGTTCCAGTTGCAGCACCAGAGGTTTTGTCTTGTGTGGTGTGACCTGCTTCGTTATAAAGCAATTCTGCACCAGACTGTGAGTCTGTTCGTGCTCGTAGAGCAAAAATCAAACCTGTTGGGCCTGACATTGGCTGTACTCCACAAACATCATAAGCGATGAGTTGTGGCATTGCACGGCGAACCATTGAAATCAGAACTGGGTCTGCGAAATCAATTCCGACTTGACCAGCATCTGTTCCACCAGCTGCACCACCGACTCCAACTGCTGTAGTTGTTGCCATGTTGGTTACTGGTGTTGCTTCTGTCAACATCCCTGTTTGACGGTCTGCAGCAGCTTGTTGTTCTACGTTTTCCAGACAAATAGCGGTGACAGCTCTACGATAGGTATCCGTGATCTTTGGAAGATCGGGATGATCCAGAACTGGAGCCCACTTTTTCTGTAAATTTTCTTGAAGTTGCATTTCTAAACTCCTTAAATGTTTAAAATGTTATTAATTACGAGCAATAGCTTTACTATATGCTTCCATGATACTTGTCATTTTAGGATCAGATATTTCTTCTCCCTCTACTGATGTATCTACTTGTTCAACGTTGTCATCTTGTTTTTGTTGATTAGGGAAATAATTCTCCTTAATTGTTTTCACTTTTTCCTCAAAATTTTCGGAATCATCTTCGTAAGAAACACCTTCTGCAAGGGATTTCATCTTTTCAGATTGTGTATCTGCAAGGTCATCACAGACTTCTTCCAAGATCTTGTTCTTACGATATTCGTTGAGTTCGTTTTTAACCTTAATGTTTTCTTGAACTGATTGATTCAATTGTCCTTCAAGGTCTTCTACTTTATCGAACAGATTTTCTACAATGTCAACCTTTTCTTCTGGAACTTCAATGTAATGTTCTGTGAAGAGGTCTTTAAGTCCGCCCATAAATTCTTCGGTAATTTCACTTTTTAGTGAATTTTCCAGAGCAAGTTCGTTTTCTTTCATCCATTCTTCTGTAACATAGTTGAGATAACCATCAACTTTGTCTGTTAATTCATCACGGAAAGCAACGATTTCTTCTTGTAGTTCTGTTTGATATTCTTTTTCCATATCTTCGACTTTTGAACTTGCTATTTCCATCACTTTTTGATGAACTGCAGCTTCAAATATCGTTGATGCTTTAGATTTGAATTCTTCAGAGAGTTCTTCACCTTCTACTAATGCATCAATATCTTCTTTGACATTAATTTCAGGCATAGAGATTTTGATTTTCTTTTTCTTTTTACCAATTACAGTTGAATCATCATCTGGTTTAGCATTGTCTGGTGTTTCTCCACCAAGATCTTCTGCTTCGATAACTGTCATCAACTCAGCAAATCGCTTGGATACTTCTTCTTTTTTCATTCCGTTGACTTTATCAAAAAGTGCGGAAATCATTGCTGTTTTGGTAGTAGGAAGTTTGACTGATTCTTTTTTTACTTGCTCGTCTTCCTCTTCTTCGTCATCATCGTCTTCGTCATCATCGTCACCGTCTTTTGCTTTTTTAGCGGCAATGGCCTTTTGTAAAGCGGGTGGTAATTCGCCCTCTTCAACTGTTTCGACTTCTTCAATTACTTCTGGAGCTTCAACAAGTCCTTCTTGCTCAGTTTCTTCCAGAATTTCTTCTTGAGTTGTATTTTCCATAGAACTTGGTACTCCTAATAGTTAATGGTATAATTCGATTACTGTATTAATATTTATAATATCACAACTTTGACAATAAATTTTTAAACTCTCTTATTTTTACTTCCTCGAGCACTTTGGAAGAGGCATTGGCGATATTCCGTCTTGCCTGTTCTACATCTTTTTCCTGCAAAGAACCATTATCCCAAATCCACTCTTTCCCCTCCATAATACCTTCAACGAAAGCATTAGGAGCAGATGGATCTGCGACAATATCTGCTGCAGAAGCCAGATAAAAATCACTTTGAACTACTTGTGTGTTTTTTGCATCGGGTTTTAAAGTACCCATTCCTCTTGAGGAAACACCTAATCTTGCACCCTCATCAATTAAACACTTAACGATCTTTCCATTTGGTGTATCGAGAATCTTTGCTCGACCAACAAAATCCTTACCTTCTTTAACAAGAGAAGTAATCATATGAGATGCACGATCTAAATTAACAGTTGGCCCGTCTGGATGTCCTAATTCTCCAAATGCACGTTTTGGTGCAACGTATTCTTTTACATAACGGTTTACTTCTTTTTCAAGGACAGGTAATGGATAAATTCGACCATTCTTGTTCTTCATCTCTGATTGCATGAAAATACCCTCAATAAAATATTGTTTGGGTTTTCCCGATTCTTCAATCAGTTCGTATTCTACTGTTTCTGCTAGTTCGCAAATTAATTTCATTTGTCTGTCCCTTTTATCTGTATTCACCCTGGCCGGTTGCCTGACCACCAGAGTAAGCATTACCAGAATCTTGATCTCTAAAATGTTGAGCCAATTCTCTTTCCTTCTTTTCTTTTGCTCTCTTCCTCTCGTCTTCCCCTTTTTTCTTGTCTCTAGCAGCTTTCATATCATCAGAAGAATCTTCCAATACAGAAAGCAAAGCTTGTTTTTTTTCTTCACCGAGGTATTTTGCAGAATTGATTGTATTTGTCAATTCTACCATTTCCTTGTCTTGATAAAATTCGTATAAAGATGACATAGTTTTCCTTTATTATCTTACGTTATCGAATGCAAAATCCAAGATTTTTAAGAATGACTTTGTGTCTTTGTTCATATTATCTTGCATTTTTTTCTTGTTACTACTATTTAGAGAATCTAAAGTTTTCAATATTACAGAAGCGGCCTCAGGGTCAATTGGCACAGAAGTACCACTTTTAAACTGTATTTCTGCTTCTTTCTTCTTTTTAACAACTGCTCTCAGTTGTTTTTCTACATTTTCTTCTAAAGGATGAACAATTTTCCCTATCCCTATTGATTCTTCTTGTTTCGCAGGAAGTTCTAAAATACCCCTAAGTTGTTTAAGTGTTTTCATCAAGTTCCAGAAGAAGCGATTTTAGTATATGTTCCGTTTGTAACATTTGCCAATAAAAATTGGTCAGAATTTTTATGAATTACTGTAACTGAAGCAGCAGGCAACGTGATAGAACCTACAGTAGTTCCGTTTGTTCCTCCCTCTGTTCCATCAGAATCTATGGTGGTTATGATTGTAATCGCTGATGCATAAACCGCAACCGCTGTTGCTTTACCTAACCCCAAATTTGTAGCAGTTGTGGCAGTTTTTGCTGCTAATAGTTTCATTATACTGTCTCCGTTGTTTCTGCTTCTGGCTCTATTATTTTATTTGTGAACATAGAAGAAGCAACATCCTGTTTTCTAGATGCAATAGAATCAACTACCTTATCAGAGATAAGTGTATTAAATGCATCAGTAACCTTAATTGGTTTATCTTGCATTGAAAAATCTACTATATCCACCGTTTTAATCTCTTTATTTATTTCTTGTTCTGCCATGTAAATCTCCACATATTATCTATTAATATTTATACGATTAAATAACTCTACTTTAACCTATATTCTTCTTTCTAAAAGTTGATATATTGGTTAATTGTGTTTTAGAATCATTTCCCAAATCAATTACCGTTTCTTCACCATATCCACCCTCGCCTTCACCTTCTTCTCCACCTTCTTCTTCCGCCTCAATTCCCATCTGTTTATCTTCATGTTCAACTTCTTTTTCAGACTGATGAAGGATATTCGTTCTAAACCACTCTTTTGAGTAGTATTTTCCTACCATGTCTTCCATGTCTCTTGCAATAGTCATTCGTTGTGTCATTATTTCGTGCATTTTTAATTCTGTATAATAATGATCTGTATTGAATGCATAATGAACTTTATCTTTAATCTTTCCCCAATCATTTGCAGTCAATATACCTTTTAGAATTAACTGCCTCTCCAAAATATCATTGAACATGACCGAAAATCGTTTTTGTAATTTTTGAATGAACTTACTAAAAAGCAGCTCGTCCCTAGATATCTCGCTTTCTCTCCCCAAAGAGAAACCAGAGTCTGCCTCCAATCGAGATACAGGAACGTGCATTGCTTTATAAAGTTTTTTCTGAAAGAATTCTACATCATCCATTTGTCCAAGATTTTCTCCGCCTGGGAGTGTGGTAATCTCTGTTCCTCTACCACCTTCTCTACGAGGCAACCAATAATCTTCCAACATTGACTGATGTCGTTTATCATCTTTAACCTCACCAGTTTCAGAATCATACAACAATCGGTTCTTATATCGTGTCATAATGTCACGAATGTATTGTTCTGCTTTAATTTTTGGGAGATTACCAACATCAATGTAGAAAATTCTACGTTCTGGTGCTCTTGCAATACGATAGATTACTACCGCATCTTCTACCATTCGGAGTTGATTGAGGGGTTTTAGTGCTTTGTGAAGATAAGATAGAACGGTTGTTTTTCTTGTATTCAATAGTCCAGAAGTAGAATAAATGATACTATCCCCCGAAATCATAATTCCTTGAGCTCCTCTAGTGTCTAGTCCACCTTCATTGTAGGTGTACATATCATTTATTTTAATGTTTACTTTTTGGGAATCTGATGTTCTTTCTTGTTTAATTTGCTTGACTTTTTTGATTTTTGTAGAGTCAAGACTTCGGAGTTCTATGATACCACGTTTTGGATCGTTCATATCAATCATTGCATGATAATAAAGCCTACCTTCTACGTACCATCTCTTGAAGATATCTGGGCCGTAATTATTAAAATTCAATAGATGTAAGATATTTTCAAATTCGCCACGAACTTTATTTTTTATTCCATCGGAAAGGTCTGTATTATCTAAAACAATTTCTATTGGTTGTTTACTTTTTTCTATAACAACCGCTTCGTTGACAATATTATCAATTGCAATTTCGCAATCGGCAGTCATTGCCGCATCACGATACTTAAATATTAAGTCAACTTCATTTTTATACGCACCATCAAAATCAACATAGGAACCATATGCACCAGCTCCCGATACCATCATAGAACCATCATCGTTCTCTGGTAACGTGAATGTAGGTACATTCGCCTTGGGCGATTCTTCGCTCTTTCTTTCAATTTTGAATCCAAATAATTCAAGTGCCATAATTTATTCTCCTAAAAATAATTTTAACCAGCATTAGAATCACTATGTGTTTCTGATGAGAGTCCGTGTATAACTTTATAACCAGGCATCCATCGGTCATAAGTCCAAGTACAAGTATATTCTTCTATTTCCTGAGTTCCCCAATCAAGTGTAATTGCAGATAACGCAGTAGGGAATGCTCCTATAAAATGATAATGATGTGCTTCTTCTCCACTTTTTTTGAATTGAGTCACTTTGATACGTTGTTTATATTCTGCATTTTCTCCCTCTTTTTTACTAAACTTTCCTCTTGTATTTAGGACATGGTTTGATATGAGATCCATCCATTGTTCAAGTGCAATTCTAATTCCATAATCTTCATCATTGATAATCGTAGTTTCCCATGTATCGAATGTGCGGTCACCAGCTACTTTTATTGCTTTACCATGATGAAATACATCAAAAGTACCAACAGTAGATGCAGGAATTGATGCACCTTTAACAAGAAATTTAGAAATGTTTGGTTTGGGTGGGTTGTTTATATCGGATGGAAATAATAATTCAACTGTAAACAGGGAAGGACGAGCCCCTCCCTGTGCTAAATTTGATTTGAAATCTGTTATTGCGAAGGCCATTCATTTTACTATTATATTATGACGCAGGAACTATATTGGTTTCGCTAGCACCTGTTCCATGACTCCAATAATCATAACACCATGTAACAGTATATTCTTGTATCATGTCAGATGACCAATCTACTGGAATTTCTGCAAGTTCAGTCGGCCAAAGATTATGAAACTTATAAGTTTGTGCGGTGCTTCCATCAGTTGTTATTTGTTGAACCTTAGCAGTACCTTCATAGTAACCACCTCTTAAACCGGCAGTAACTGGTGAACCTACAAGGGTATTCCTTGTACCATCCATTTTACCACTTATCAATCTCATCCATTCAGAAATTTTATTTCTAATTGAAAAAGATTCATCATTTATAATAGTTGTTGTCCAATTATCAAAAGTTCTGAAACCTGTCCACTTATATGCTCTTCCATGATAATTTACTGCAAGGGGTGCAATATTCGCAGAAGGAATTGATGTTGCTTTACACATTATTGTCTCATCACTAACCAAAGATAACGCTGTATTTTTACCATGATCTAATGATATCGTATATAAAGCGGGACGAGCACCACCTCCTGCTTTCGCAAGAGCAGATTTAAAATTCGTTACTGTAAAAGCCATGTTATCCCTTTATTCCTGTTTAGCAAATGTAGTTGTTAAATTAGTACTCTTTCCCTTTGCACTTGTATAATAGTTGTATGCCCATGTTACATCGAATTGTTCTATATCACTTGCGGTATCATAACTAAGTGCAATTTCTGAAACTGTTTGTGGCCAACAATCTATAAAAGTCCATGTCATTAAAGATTCACCATCTTTTGAATATTGTGTTAATGTTACTTCTCCTGCCCAAGATGTACTGTCACTATAGCTTTCATTTCCTACATGGGAATTAATTCCGTCCATCCATTCATCTATAACATTTCTGACTGAATATTTTTCGGAATTGATGATAGTTGTATTCAAGTCACCAAAAACCATGTCGCCTGGAATTTTTACTGTTCTACCAAAATATTGTCTTTCAATGGGGGTAACAGTTAAAGGCGGGATTGCAGAAACATTGCAATGAGTTGCCATGTCAGTAAATACTCCTGTAAGTTTCATTGCTGTTGGTTTGCTTACAGATATGTCAAATAAACTCGGCCGAGCGCCCCCGAATGCGAGCGCCGACTTAAAGGTTGATAATGTTGATGATGTTGCCATTTTTAATTTTCTCCAATTAACTTATTATTATTATTTATATCAAAAATATTAAACAGCACCAACTACTTCGGAAAATGATACTCCACTTCTAACTGCAACAAAATTGAGTTGGATGAAGTTGATAGAACGTGAAGGTTTGACAAAAATGTCACCCCTAAACGAATTTGAATCTACAACTTGTGGTGTATTATTTGAAGCATCACATACAACACTAAAGTCTTGTATTCCACCTCTTCCTTGAATATCACGCAAGAAAGGTTCTACAATGGAAACAAACTGTGAGCGTGTGAACTCATCGTTGAATTCAAACAACTGGAATCTTGCAGCATTTGCAATCGCTTTTTCCAGAAGAATGAATAATCGTCTTACATTGATTCTATCAAATGCAGATGGTTTAGTCAATTGTGTCTTATCACCAAACATTACTACACCTTCGCCTGGGAAAGAAACAATCGGGTTTACACCAGCAGAATACAACTTATCTCGTTCTGCTTTCTTTGGATTGTAAGGAAGTTTTACAACACCTTTAATTTGACCTCTTGAGAATCCAGCCGGTGACCAGAATGGGTCACGAACTTGATCTGTATGAGCACAAAGACCAGCAATATCTCCGTTCAAAGGAACGAAACGAAACTTGTCATTGTGTTTGTCAAACATATACTTCCAACCAGAATCCATAACTGCGTATGAAGTGTTCATATTTACAGCATCACGATAATCTGTGACATTTCCTGTTGCAGTTGAAGAACTTGTAACTCCAACAACATCAGATTTTTCTGGTGAAAAGAATGCTATACAATCTTTGCGTGATTCTGCAACTTGATTGATAACGTGTCGAACAACCGTTGAACCATGAGCGGCAGTAGTGATAAGTGACATATCAACATCTTCTGCTGATTTGAACTTGTCATATGCACGAACAATATCTGCGGTAGCAAGAGCAGAACCATCGGTTCCACCAATGAAACTTGTTGAAATAGGAACTGAACCACAGAAAAATTCTGTGCCATCTCCACCACTATTTGTCAGACCAGCCGCAGTTGTAGCATCTACTCCCCAAGCAATATATGTCTTGGTTTGTGATGTGATTTGATTTGCAGATCCTGCCATGGTAATTGCATTAATCACAGGATGTTTTACCCACCAGCAATATGCGGAATTTTTATTGAGGAAGTTTTTGTAATATACTTCTTCTCCATCGGGAGATTTAGCACCCTTCATAACTGAAAGATTTCCCCATGCTTCTACTACTTCACCTACTGAACCTGTCCATTCTCCGTCTTCATCTATGATTGCAACGTGAATTTCATCATTAGATAGACTCTTGTCTGCAGCAGTTGCAGATGTGCCAGGAGCTCCTTCGTTGAAAGAATCTGCATATTCCCATTTTCTTTCAAAAGTTACAGCAGTATTAACACCAACAAACTTACTTGCAACTGTTAAAGAAGTTGCAGATGCAATTGCGGAAACTCTTCGTGTTTCTCCGCCAATTGTAATTAAGTCACTTACTGTAAGTTGTGTGGTAAAATATGTTGCAGTTCCAGTTACCGTTGTTGAATCAGCAGTAGTTGCGACTGTTCCAACCATCTGTGCGGCTTGTTGTGAATAAACTGAACGTTTTTGTCTTGAAAGAGTTTTACCAGATGTAATATCTGCGGAATGTGTCTTTGCACGTACAACAGCAGCTGTTGCAGATGCGATTGATACAACAACAAATCCACCAGTTGCAGATTGTATATCTATCGTATCACCGACTTGAAGGTCAGTCAAGAATGTTGTACTTGATCCTGCCAAAGCACCACTTGATGCTGTCCATGCAACTGTTCCAGTAAGATTTCCATCTGATGCTGGTCTATCGCAAGGACAAATTGACATTTTAAGACTGTTACCTAAAACACCTGCCCATTTTGCGATCAAAGGTGCGGTTCCACCATATGTTGTGCTTCCACCATACTCATCATCGTAATTGTTGTAATATGCATCTGAATCTGTGATTTGAACAGCGGTATATGATGATGTAGTAATCGCAGCAGAGTTCTTTGGTGCGGAAGCATCTGAAACTGTAGTATTCGCAGCACGAACAACGTTCATTGCGTTTGAATACGAAAGGAAGTTTGCGGCTGTGAAAAAGTCGATGAAGTTATCATCGTTTGGTTTTTGAAATAATTCTACCAGATTGTCTTCATCAGTAATCAATGTAACATCTTCGATTGGGCCCCAACGGAACCGTCCAACAGCTCCACCCATCGATGATCCGGCAGCAACTGCGACATTAGTTAAGTCAATTTCTGAGGTATTGACGCCTGGGCTTACTTGAAAGGCCATCTTATATTCTCCGTTGAAAATTATGAGTTTCGTTAGGACATTACATCTGTCCTTATGGAATATTTATAAATATAGATAATTGATGAATAATATTTAGTGTGTGGTAAACATGGACAAATATCCAGAAAAAGCTATAAAACGATTTGAAATAAAAGTAAAAAAGACAGATGGTTGTCATCTCTGGTCTGCAGCTAAACAGAAACAGGGATACGGAATGTTTTCCTATGCTGGAAAATCAACTCCTGCTCATAGATTTGCATATCTTCTTTATAACGGAGACATCGCAGAGAATATGATAGTTCACCAAACTTGTGAAACTAACGAATGTGTCAATCCAGAACACCTAGTTCTTCAAACTAAAAGTCAAAATAAAAGAAGTTACACTTCTGTACGTGTCAGTCAAGAAATGGTTGAAAAAGAAAGTGTCAAATATCTATATAAACTTCGTAATCTCCGTCCTGACTTGGTTGCAGAAATAGATGCAATTCTAATGAAATTGATTACAGAAGAAATGATGGAAGAAGATGATTTTGGATTTGAATTTGAAATTAAAAAGAAAGAATATCTCTAGTATAATTCTCTCTGCCACTCTTCGCCTGCTGGTTTCCAAATATTATCATCGCCTGGAATCGTAGTATCTTCATCTTGTCCATCCTCAATAAATCCAAAAGGAACCAATTCTTCCTCAATCATTTTCATTTGCTCAGCAAACATTTTTTCCCGAATATTCTGGTCTGTGAGTTCTCTGAAGTACCGCTGTTGCACTAACCAAGAAAAGAGGACACATCCCATCACTAAATCATCGTGAGCCCCAGCATCCGCTTCCCATGAAGTACTCTTTCCAATAAAGGTTGTCAATTCACTTATTGTATCGAAATCTTCTATTATTAAATTATTTCTTTCTATCAAATCCTTGAGTGTTGCACATCCGATTCGTTTGACTTGTTTTGTTGTACGAATACCCATCGATACGTTCTTGGAAAAACCACCGCCAATTTGTTGTCCGTTTCTCCCATGCATCGTAACCATCATCATGTTCTCGTATTCCATATCGTGATAGAGAATATCAGCCACTTGTTGCCCAATGTCGTTTACCTCCACTAAAACAAATGCTTCGTTGTATTTCTGTGCGGTTGTGAAGATGATATTAGGATATAACATTGGCGAAATATCGTTTTTGCGATATTTTCCGACTTGCCGGTAAGGTTGTTTTGTAACATCAAATATCGAAAATGCAGAATAGTCTAACCCCACACCTCTTGAAACATCACACACCATAACGTAAGTGTGGCCTATCACTGGCTCTTGAAAAATATCCAATCCTTCATAAGAATAAATTGGTGTTTTATAAGGCATTGCCATGAGTCTTTCGGTAGAAATAAGCGTATTGGAACTTCCTAAAAACGAACATTCAAACTCTTGTTGAAATTGTCTCTCTGAAGTATTCCGTATCGTTTTCTCTTTCCATTCTTCATCCCTGTCTGGAACTTGTGACCAATGAACCGAAATGGGCGAATAATCATTCTGTTTTTCTTCTGCATCTGTCCACAACTTATAAAACAGATTCATTCCATTCGGAGTAGATACTATGAATACTTTGGTAGTTTTACCAGAAGAAATTGTAGGATAAACTGAACTGAAAAACTCTTCGGAAATATTATGTGGCACAAAGGCAAACTCATCTAGAAAAATGATGTTAAATGAACCACCTCGAATAGCAGAACCAGAAGTAGAACTAGCGAGTATTTTAGAGCCGTTTTCCAGCTCGATGTTCCCTTTGTTCCATATTAAAATTCCTTGTTGCAACCACTTCGGCATATGTTCGTATGCAAGTTGCAATCTTCCAAGAAGTTCCATTGCAGTTGCTTTTTTGTTTGCAAGAACTGCAACGGAAACATTTTCGTTGAAAAGGATGTAATGGAGAAGGTATGCAAGGATGGTAGTTGATTTACCAGATTGTCTGGCCATTTTACAGATCACAAATCTTTCATTATGAAAACGATCAATCATGTCTTCTTGATAATCCCGAACATCAAAATCAACCAATCCTTCATCAACTGAAACAATTTTTATATGTTCAGATATAAAATGAAGAGGGTCTTGTTGACATCGAACATATTCACCTACCTGTTCCTCTGTCCAATCTTGATGAACATATGCAGATTTTAGTAAGGGATTTCCTAAGTACGTTCCGTGTTCTGACATAATAATTACTACCTTTGTTCATTTTAATATTATATCACAGGATAAATGTGATATTTCAAAATAGTATAAATGAATCCTGCTAAGAATATACCCATACCAATTTCATGTACTCTTTTATTGCTACTAAACACCATCGGAGTCATGACACATAACATAATGACTCTACCGACTACCTTGAGTGATGCTACTTCTCCTTGAAAAAATACAAAAAGATTTGCGAGAAGACAAACCTGTAACATCCATGCCA
>Ga0209709_10001942_pt1 | contig 18541 bp, 12 predicted proteins | sample ArcticOcean_MG_C_2_FD_187435 | JGI IMG/M metagenome (GOLD analysis project Ga0209709, IMG submission 187435) | Marine microbial communities from western Arctic Ocean - ArcticOcean_MG_CB4_136 (SPAdes) (version 2) | ecosystem: Environmental > Aquatic > Marine > Oceanic | place: Arctic Ocean... | reverse complement strand
TCCATACTATTTTTTGCGTTTGTAAAATCGAAAATTGGAGAGATTAAATCCGCTGTTTCTCGGTCAACGGGCATATATTTAATTAGTGCGTTTGCGTGTTGAAGCATTGATTTTGAGCCTTTGGGATTTTTCTTGATAAGGAGATACATAGAAAACCCTACAAATCCAAACATGGCCATTTTAAAATATTTCTGGTTGATAGATAACATTTTTGTATATTTTCCGTCGTAGTAGGTATTTACGACTAGAAATACGGTTATGCCTAAAATCATTAATCCGGCTTTCATATATAATTATTAAATATATGTTTTTATAGGAAATTCATATATATAAATTTAATAAAAGTAGTCAGTTCCTGCTGGTATTTTTGTTCCCACAGGGTAAGAGTTGATAAAATGCGTGACAGCTGCGGCATTGGCAACTTGACAGAAGTCTCCTGATGGATTAATACCTGTGTTCTGTGGCGTTGCATTAAACTGACCACTATAGGTGCTGTCGAATGCCGTAATGATAACCGATGTACCTCCGCCGGTGAAATTATTTCCACTGCAATCCAGGCCAATCAATGCCGTATTGGCAGACACATTAAGAGAAGTGAGCTGGTTATCATGACAATCGATGGAATCCAATGCCGTATTGGCAGATACATCAAGGGTAGTGAGCTGGTTACGGAAGCAAAACAATTGTTTCAATGCCGTATTGGCAGACACATTAAGAGAGGTCAACGCGGAATTGAAGCAAGTCAAATTAGTTAATGCCCTATTGGCAGTCACATCAATAGTGCCGAGCGAATTACCCTGCGTTGACAAGACTTCCAACGCAGTAAAGCCTTCAAGTCCTGTCAAGTTTGAAATGCCGGCATTACTCAAATTCATAGTAGTTATTATGTTAATAGAAGCATCATAAAGATAATTTGGGCTCTCAACTGCTCCCGGTCCTAAGTTTGTTAAAAGATACTGATAAAACTGAGCATCCGGGACGTGTGTGGTAGATAAGGGGTCGTAAAAGTAACTTGATCCTGTTGGAATGCTTGTGCTGTACGAAGCGTAAAAATGCGCGACAGCCGAGGCATCGGCAACTTGACAGAAGTTTCCCACTCCATATATTTCGAGAACGGGCGGCACGGAAAATCCTCCCACTCCGCCAGTCTGTGGATCGGCGGAGAAGGTTCCTGCAAACGAATCAGTCCAATTAGTAACAATTTGACTTCCTGTACCTCCTGATATATTATTATCATAGCATCGCAGGTCAGTCAATGGACAAGCAGACACATCAAGAGAATTGAGTGAATTATCATAGCAATACAGTATGTCCAATGCAGTATTGGCAGACACATCAAGAGTATTGAGTGAATTATTATCGCACAGCAGCTGGGTCAAATTCACATTGTTAGTTACATCAAGAGAAGTGAGCTGATTATCAGCACACCGCAGCTCAATCAATGCCGTATTGGCAGACACATCAAGAGAAGTGAGCGGATTGACACGGCACCGCAGCCCAGTCAATGCCGTATTTTGAGTTACATCAAGAGAAGTGAGTGAATTATTTTGGCAATACAGCTGAGTCAAATTCACATTGTTAGTTACATCAAGAGAAGTGAGTGAATTATCATAGCAATACAGTATGTCCAATAACGTATTTTGAGTCACATCAAGAGAAGTGAGCTGATTATCACCACACCGCAGCTCAGTCAATGCGGTAAAACCTTCAATTCCTGTTAAATCACTAATAGTTTCCCCATCTACATCTAAATTGGTTATTGTATTAATAGTGGAAGTCTTAAAATACTCTCCATTTACCTCTACTGTTGGGTGATCAGAAACGACTGCTGTGCGAAAATTAGCATTTGGGGCATAGGTCCAGTTGGGTCCGGTAGGTGCTGGGTCACGGAAGTAACTGGTTCCAGAGGGAATACTATTTTGAGAAGGCTGTATATTATTGACAAAATGCGCGACAGCCGAGGCATCGGCAACTTGACAGAAGGGCCCAGCGGCGGTGGTGTTCTGCGGGTTCGCGTCAAAGGTTCCGCTAAAGGCAGCTGTAAATGCCGTTATGATAACCGATGTGCCTCCGCCGGTGAAATTATTACCATTGCACTGCAGGTCAGTCAATGCCGTATTGGCAGACACATCAAGAAAATTGAGTGAATTATCATAGCACTGCAGGGTAGTCAAATTCACATTGTTAGTCACATCAAGAGTATTGAGTGAATTATCATAGCAATACAGCTGAATCAATGCGGTATTTTGAGTTACATCAAGAGTATTGAGTGAATTATCATAGCACCACAGCTGATTCAAATTCACATTGTTAGTTACATCAAGAGTATTGAGTGAATTATCATAGCAATACAGTAATTGCAATGCCGTATTTTGAGTCACATCAAGGGAGGTGAGTGAATTCTGGGAGCAGACCAGCTGAGTCAATGCCGTATTTTGAGACACATCAAGAGAAGTTAGAAGTGAATTATTATAGCACCACAGCTGAGTCAATGCGGTATTTTGAGTTACATCAAGAGTAGTGAGTGAATTATTACCGCAACCCAGGAATGTCAATGCGGTAAAACCTTCAATTCCTGTTAAATCACTAATAGTTTCCCCATCTACATCTAAATTGGTTATTGTATTAATAGTGGAAGTCTTAAAATAATCTCCATTTACCTCTACTGTTGGGTGATCAGAAACGACTGCTGTGCGAAAATTAGCATCTGAGGCATAGGTCCAGTTGGGTCCGGGCGGGACGGCGGGGTAGTAACTGGCGAGAGAGGGAATACTATTTTGAACAGGCTGTATATTATTGACAAAATGCGCGACAGCCGAGGCATCGACAACTTGACAGAAGGGCCCAGCGGCGGTGGTGTTCTGCGGGCTCGCTTGAAAGGTTCCACTAAATGTATCTGTAAATGCCGTGATGATAACCGACGTGCCTCCGCCGGTGAAATTATTATTTCGACAATCCAGCTGAGTCAATGCGGTATTTTGAGTTATATCAAGAGTATTGAGTGAATTATCATAGCAATACAGTAATTGCAATGCGGTATTTTGAGACACATCAAGAGTATTGAGTGAATTATCCAAGCAATACAGGGCAGACAATGCTGTATTTTGAGTTACATCAAGAGTATTGAGTGAATTACTATCGCAACCCAGGACAATCAATGCCGTATTTTGAGTTACATCAAGAGAAGTGAGTGAATTATTATCGCAAGTCAGGGTTTGCAATGCCGTATTTTGAGTTACATCAAGAGAAGTGAGCTGATTATCACCACACCGCAGCTCAATCAATGCCGTATTGGCAGACACATCAAGAGAAGTGAGCGGATTGACACGGCACCGCAGGTTAGTCAATGCGGTATTTTGAGTTACATCAAGGGAGGTGAGTGAATTATCATAGCAATACAGCTGAGTCAATGCGGTAAAACCTTCAATTCCTGTTAAATCACTAATAGTTTCCCCATTTACATCCAAATTGGTTATTGTATTAATAGTGGAAGTCTTAAAATAATCTCCATTTACCTCTACTGTTGGGTGATCAGAAACGACTGCTGTGCGAAAATTAGCATTTGGGGCATAGGTCCAGTTGGGTCCGGGCGGGACGGCGGCGAAGTAACTGGTTCCTGCTGGTATTTTTGTTCCCACAGGGTAAGAGTTGATAAAATGCGTGACAGCTGCGGCATCGGCAACTTGACAGAAGGGCCCAGCGGCGGTGGGGGGCTGGGGGCTCGCGTCAAAGGTTCCGCTAAAGGCAGCTGTAAATGCCGTTATGATAACCGATGTGCCTCCGCCGGTGAAATTATTACCATAGCACTGCAGGGTAGTCAATGGACAAGCAGACACATCAAGAGTATTGAGTGAATTATCATAGCAATACAGCTCAGTCAAATTCACATTGTTAGTCACATCAAGAGTATTGAGTGAATTATCATTGCAATACAGTATGCCCAATAACGTATTTTGAGTTACATCAAGAGTATTGAGTGAATTATTATCGCAATACAGGAATGTCAATGCCGAATTGTCACACACATCAAGAGAAGTGAAGGAATTATTAGTTATGGCCAGCTCAGTCAATGCTGTACCAACACCCAACACATTAAGAGAAGTGAGTGAATTATTATTGCAATACAGCTTAGTCAAATTCACATTGTTAGTCACATCAAGAGAAGTGAGTGAATTATTATAGCACCACAGCTGAGTCAAATTCACATTGTTAGTCACATCAAGAGAAGTGAGCAAATTATCATAGCAAAACAACTGGGTCAATGCGGTAAAACCTTCAATTCCTGTTAAATCACTAATAGTTTTCGGAAAGTAAGTGACCCCATTTACATCTAAAAAGGTTATTGTATTAATAGTGGAAGTCTTAAAATACTCTCCATTTACCTCTACTGTTGGGTGAGCAGCTTTTACTGCTGTGCGAAAATTTGCATCTGGGGCATAGGTCCAGTTGGGTCCGGGCGGTCCATCTTCCATTTTTTCTTTTTTGGTTTCGGCATGTGTTCTTTTCTTAACATAATTACATATAGCCCTTCTAGAGCGACCACCATTACATAAAATTATTGCCCTTTTTGCCATAACATTTCCTGCTTTAGACGGTGTATTCCGTTGAGTTCTTGAAATTGATATTCTTTTTGGTACTCCTCCTGACATTATAAATTAAAGTAATATTATTTTCTAGCAGTCTTTCTTCTTCTGCCTCTAGGTCTGCGTTTAGTTTTTCTTTTTCTCTCCAATTTCCCATTAATCTTAATGAAATATGCCTTGAGTTCATTAAGTTTCATTTGATAAAAAGGTATTTCGGGTATATATATTTTTCCCATCGACTATACTTCGCTTAGAAAATTAAATTTTCTATTTTTTTCCATAAGAATAAATAACTAAACTAATCATGGCCAAAACGACTGCAAATTGTATATACTTTTTGCGTTCTTTATAGACTTGTTGCTCTTTTAATTCTTTTGGTTTATATTCTTCATAGTATTTCTCTAAACTTTCGTAAAAATCAATTTCCGGTTCACCAATAGCTTTATTTAACTTATTATTCATAAAATGAACCCATTTCATGAACGACATTCCAGAACTTAAATATGGTGTTACGGGAAAGTCATCTAATAATTTTATAAAATAAGTTCCCATTGGCTTATCCGGTAAAAATACAGGCAAATTTTGAATAAACCCATAATATTTCTTTTTTGATACATCGTTGGGATGTTTTGGATATGAAATAGCCATTGTTTGCATAACGAATTGAAAATGCGGAAGCCAAACTTTCGGGTCTAATCCCATTATATAGGAAATGATATAAAAAGAAGATGAATTTAACATATAGATGTCATCGCGAATTACATATCAGTTTTGCAATAATTGTGGAAAACAAGGTCATTTATATAATCAGTGCAAAAATCCCATTATAAGTAGTGGTATTGTTGCTTTTAGAAAAAATACTAAAACATTAGAATATTTAATGATTTGCAGAAAAGATAGTTTAGGATACGTTGATTTTTTAAGGGGGAAATACCCCTTGTACAATAAGGATTATATACTTACATTGATTAATGAAATGACGATTAAAGAAAAACAGAATTTACTAATCACTGAGTTCGCTGATTTATGGCGAGTATTATGGGGTGATTTCGTTGGTTTACAATATCGAGGAGAAGAAAGAAGTGCAAAAGATAAATTTCTTCAAATTAAAAGAGGTATTAAAATCTGTGACACAGAAGGATATAATTTAGAAAGTCTTGTTGAAGAAAGTGACACATCTTGGAATACTCCAGAATGGGGTTTTCCAAAAGGTAGACGCAACTATCAAGAAAACGATTTGACTTGTGGATTAAGGGAATTTGAAGAAGAAACCGGTTATGACAAACAATCAGTATCTATTATTAAAAATCTGCTACCATTTGAGGAAACATTTGTTGGTTCAAATTTGAAATCGTATAAGCATATTTATTTTTTAGGATGTATGGAATCGAATACAGGTGTTTTGGAAACATATCAAAAGAGCGAAGTTAGTGAAATGAAGTGGTTTTCTTTAGATGAATGCAAACAACATATACGAGATTATAATATAGAAAAGTTAGATATGATTTCTAAAATTAATAGTTTGTTAGAAAAATATAAATTAATAACCTAATAATATATTAATAGAATGCCAGGTACATTAAAACCTAAAGTTATTAAACTTAAAAAAAGAAAGATACGTATTAAAAACATCAAATCGTGTGATACTTTGTATTCAGAATATGATGCAGGAAAAATACCTAAAAATATCAGTGTTCCTGATTATCAGCAGTTGATAAAATGCGTGAGTGACAAGGACCGCAAAGAACTCGCCGAAGATAAAGGCGAGTTCTCTTATTTATATCCTAATCTGGATGATCCAAATTATAATGTTAAAATTGCCAATAAAAAGGAATTTTTTGATACAAGATATGAACAGCACGGAGCAGAAGATTACGAACATATTGAAGAGTATACGCAAAAATTCTGTGATAATACTGAATTTGAACTAGACCCTCACCAAATGTTTGTTAGGAATTTCATGTCTTTTCAAACACCTTATAACGGATTATTATTATATCATGGTTTAGGAACAGGTAAAACTTGTTCCGCCATATCTGTCTGCGAAGAAATGCGCACTTATTTGCAACAGATGGGTATAACAAAGAGATTAATCATTGTAGCATCTCCGGCAGTCCAAGAAAATTTTAAATTGCAATTGTTCGATGAGAGAAAATTGCGGAAAGTAAATGGATTATGGAATATTAAAGCCTGTATAGGAAATAAATTTATCAAGGAAATAAATCCAATGAATATGAAAGGTTTAAATCGCAGTAAAGTAATTAGACAAATTAAAAGACTAATAAGACAATCATATTTATTCAAAGGTTATGGTGAATTCGCGAATTATATAGAAAAAATAATGAATAAAAGTATACCTTCGGGGTCTTCTACTGAAGTACGTGACCGAATTCGTAAAAAAAATTTACGCAAAGAATTCTCCAATAGAATGTTGGTCATTGATGAAGTTCACAATATCAGATTAAGTAAAGAAGGTAAAGTAAAAACAAGTTCTGACAATCTTGGAAAGTTGCTAGAAGCTACGAATAATTTAAAATTATTATTATTATCAGCAACACCAATGTTTGATTCATATAGTGAGATAATTTGGATTTTAAATTTGCTTCTATTAAATGATAAACGATACCCTGTTACACAACGCGAAGTTTTCACTGCAAAAGGTGAATTTCAAACACAAAAAGGTGAAGAAATTGGCAAAGACCTACTAATTAGAAAGTCAACAGGATATGTGTCATATGTGCGCGGAGAGAATCCATTTACATTTCCATATAGAATTTGGCCCCAAGTGGCATTAAACCCGGAATCATTCTTTGCTTTAATGAATGATGGGATTTGGAAATACCCCAAACATCAAATTAATGGAGCCGAGATAATAAAACCAATAGAATTGATAGATTTGGTGATCAACAACATCGGCGAGTATCAAAATATGGGATATGAAAAATTAGTGGATTATTTGAAAAACAAACCGCCCCCCAATATCTCAAAAGCTTCCAAATCCATATCTTTTACAATTTTAGAAGCACCTCTCCAAGCCCTTAATATGATATACCCACACAAAGGCTTGAATGAGGATAAAATAGACAGCAATATTATCCCTTTCATTTATGGTAGTAAAGGATTGGCGAGGGTAATGAAATTTAATCCTAAAACCAAACGTAATTTTATGTATAAGGATAAGACGCTGAAGGATTTTGGAGAGATATTTTCTCCATCAGAAATTGGGAAATATTCCGGTAAAATAGCATATATATGCGATAAAATAAAAAAGTCGGAAGGAATAGTATTTGTTTATTCTCAATATATTGATGGTGGTGCAGTACCAATAGCATTGGCATTAGAATCAATGGGAATCACCCGATACGGAACAGTGCCTTCACTTTTTAAGAAAGCACCTGTAGATGCATTAAATGTATTAACTATGAAACCTAAAAAGGGAAATGAAGCATTTAAACCCGCAAAATATATAATGATAACGGGACAAAAATCTCTAACGCCAGATGTTAAACGAGAGTTGAAAGCAGTTACAGATGTTGGTAATGCGAATGGTGAAAAAGTCAAGGTTATTATTGTATCGCGCGCCGGCTCAGAAGGGTTGGATTTCCAAAATATAAGACAAATGCATATTTTGGACCCTTGGTATAATATGAACCGGTCCGAACAAATTATTGGAAGAGCTGTAAGAAGCAAAAGTCATTGTATGTTGCCTTACGCGAAACGAAATGTAGAAATTTATTTATATGGGACACAGTTGGTTAATCAGGAGGAAGAAGCAATTGATTTATATATTTATAGAGTAGCTGAACGAAAAGCGCTTTTAATTGCAAATGTGACGCGTGTATTAAAAGAGACGGCAACTGATTGTTTACTTAATAGAAAAGGGCTAGATTTTTCTGAAAAAGCAATAAAGGCCATTGCTCCTGACCATAATAAAGTTCAACAACAATTATCTACAGGACCCGTAATTGAGTATACATTGGGTGATAAGGACGGTAGTTTAATTTGCGATTTTAGAGATTGTGAATATAAATGTTTTCCATCAATAGATGACGGCGAAATTGATAGAAATACATATAATGAGACATTTATAATTATGAACTTAGATAAAATTTTGCAAAGAATTAGAAATTTATTCAAAGAAAAATATGTTTATGAAAAAACAGAACTATTAAAAGAAGTAACAGTGATGAAAAGTTATCCATTAGATCAAATATATACGGCGCTAAGTTATTTAATAAATGATGATAATGAATTTATAATAGATACATTGGGCCGTATGGGAAATTTAGTTAATATTGGAAATTATTATATGTTTCAACCAATCGAACTGACGGATAAACATCTGTCACGGTATGATAGAGTAACGCCGGTTCCTTATAAGCGCGATCATTTAACTTTTATTTTATCAGATTTAAGTGAACAAGGGGCTTCAGATATAGGTGAGATACTGATAAAATTAAGAAACACATACCAATTGCTTCTTGTGCCACAAGAAATTACTAGTTCGAATAGAAGTAATTGGGCGATGGGTTGTGCGTGGGCTATTAATAATTTAGTGACATATAATGCTATAAAATTTGGCGAATCAAAAAAAGATTTTTATACCATTTTACAAACATTAGCAATGCATCATATTATAGATATATTGACTTATGAGGAGAAAACACTATTGGTAAGAAATATTAACAGTGTTGATAAATCGATGATATCATTTGTAAAATCTTACTTTGATAAATTCAAAGTCAATACAAGTAAATATGAAGGTATGGTTATTACCGACTTTAATAAAAAGAGCAAATATTCAATATTAACCTTAAAAGAGGAAGAATGGGTTGTAGATTCTTTTTCTATTGAAGAGGGCTTAGGGAAAGCAGTATTGGATAAATTCACTATAAATATTGACAAGATGCATGATAAAATAGGTTTTATGGCTCAACTTAAAAGATTTAATCTTATTTTTAAAGTTAAAAGCATATATCTAAGTTCGGCAAATAGACCTACAAAGGGTTCAAGTTGTGAAAGGGGGGCAGATAAAAAAGTATTGATTGATAATATCAATCATTTATTAAGTCCTGATGGAAGTGATATTAAATATGTTATGGGGGCAAAAACAGGCAAAGGTGCTAGAACTATTGCAGCCATATATGATAAAAAAGGTAAACATATCAAACAACATCCTTATGCCAGGGATGACGACGGGTCGTTTATCAAATCAAATACTGGATTTAAATTAAATAATTCAATAAATGTAAGACTCAATGCCTTTCAATTATGCATTGAACAAGAGTTATTATTTAGATATTTTGATAGCATTGACAAGAATGAAAAAAGATGGTTCTTTTCTTCTATAGGAACAATCATTAATAGTATTGATACAATAGGAAAGAAAAAGTAAATAAATTGAAAAAATATTAAAAGATAATGTATTATATATATATATATGTCTTCAGTTACCCAAGCCCCGAGTTCGAAAAAAGCAACATATAAAAATAAGAAAGGTGTCGGTATATATATGAAAAATGTAATTACACGAAAAATCCATCTTCCTTTTACCTCAATAGGAGAAAATATCAAGGAAAATATTGAAGAATTTCTTCGTTTGCAAATCGCAGGTAAATGTATTGATGAAGGATATATCAGACCAAATTCAATAAAAATTGTTAGTTATTCGGCTGGGGTTATTATTGGGAATAATGTAATATTTGATATTTTATTTGAATGTCTAGTTTGTAGACCAGTAGAGGGAATGCGATTCCGAGCAATAGTTAAAAATGTAACCAAGGCGGGAATTCGGGCAGAAATAAACGAATCAAAATCACCGGTGGTAGTATTTATTGCCCGCGATCATCATTATAAAAGTAAAGATTTCGCTCTGTTAAAAGAAGGGGATGATGTGAATGTTAGGGTTATAGGGATTAGATACGAATTAAATGATGAGTATATATCTATCATTGGTGAATTAGTTGCAAAGAAAAAAATCAAGATTAGCCGTATGCAAAAACCAAAAATTATAATTGGTGCGAAATGAGATTTAAATACATAATTTGTATATTAAGATATATGACTGATATTAATGAATTAAAACTACTGCGAGACCACATTGAGATTATGGATTCTATTCACCAAGTTCATATTTTCAAAATTTTAAAACAAAATCAAATAGAATATACCGAAAACAATAATGGTGTTTTTATTAATATGACATTACTGAATAACGACACATTAAAACATATTAAGAATTTCATTAAATATGTTGATTTGCAACAAAAGCAGTTGGAGTCTGTGGAGGATATCAAAGCTAAATATCAAAAAGAATTTTATAAAGATAATAAAGAGAATTCCTTTGGATAAGTTATATGAGACACACCATTAAGCAAACCATCGATATTTCAATTATACAAGATTTCGTTTTAAATGAACGAAATATTGAAAAAATATTGCAACATACGATAAAAGGTATCGAGAAAGTATCCACTAAATCTAAGAAAGAAATTAAAAAGGTTATTGCTAAGAACACTCATTTTTTATTACCTAAGTTTGTCGACACTTTATTTTGGTGTTATTATATTATTTGCAATGGAATCAGTGCGTATGAAATTGTACATGGCGATGGATTTAAAGATTCATTGGAAATGAAAATTCAACTGGTGTATTCTGTAAGAGAAAATAAAGAACTACTTAAAAAAAATAAGTGGAAACGAAATGCAATAGAAGATGAATTGGTGAATCATAAAACCATATCCGTATCCGCTTTTATGTGCATTTGTGCAATAAGTAACTTTAATGTAGTTTACATAGATGGCAAAAAAATGTATACTTTATTAAACAATGAAGACATTGCCACAAATCTGAATATTATAGAAAAGACTTCCAATGGATACAGTATTTTCATGGGCAGCAAGGACGAAATATATCAGAAATATATGCAAAGCAGAGAACAATTATGGCAAATAGATAATTTACGGAAACCACTTCGTGGAATTTCCAGCTATAAAGCCAAGGATTTGCAGGACATTTGTCATAAATTGCATATTGATATAAATAATGATAAAAAAATGCCCAAAAAAAAGAGTTTATTATATCAAATGATTCGAGAAAAATTATAAAAATTGAAAAACATATAAAATTATCTGTTGTTTAGTATATATTAATGTCTAAGAAGGAAGGAACTCCAAGTGAAAATTTAATAAAATACCTAGGCGTATACCTTCAACCAAGCACATCTCGCGGTAATACAATCGATGAATTGGAAGCTAGATTTGGTACAAGAAAGGGAAAACCAATAACACAAATTCAATTTGATTCTGTTATAGCAAAATTAAAATCATTGGGTTTCACATTGGAAAATATGTCAGGTACATATCGATTAACAATTCAAACCGAATATGATGACCCGAATTCAGGATATACTAATATTTCTAACATACGTACTGAACTCAGTGGTTTGGCTAATATCCAAGAATATTGTAAAAAAAATACAATTGATTTAGATGCAAATAGTCAAATTGTTAGAGATGTCATCTTTGTTCAAAAAAATAGAAAAAAGATGGATGATACTCCTCTGCAAGCAATTGATTTCGAAGATTTTGGTTTTCGCATTAATTATAAAACAGAAAGTAAACGCAATAGACATTCAAGGGTTATTGAAAAAATGATCAATGAATGGAATGAAACTAAAAAAATATTTCGATTAATCAAACGCTTCACATTTATACAAGACGATTATCCTTTAAAAATAGATTGCAGCATTGTTCGATCCTCGAAGCAAATCAGACGCCGACTAATTCCTGAATACCGTATTGAAACCTCTAATGTATTTAATAATCCCGAATCATATGAAATAGAGATAGAACTAATGAAGTCTAATTTCCCAGTTTCATTTGGCACCAGTCGTACAGACCCTGAATTTCACAACCCAACCCATGTATTGAAATTATTTAAGAGGACCATTAAAGCTGTATTATCGGGTTTGCAAAATTCAAATTTCCCTATTTCTACCAAGGAAGAACAATCGGTATTGCATAATTATATGGGAATGCTATACCAAGGTAAACCACCTGACCGACGATTAAATAGTAGAGATTTTGTGGGATTTTCGTCTATCTCATTAGAAATACCCAATATTACACCCATAAATGAGGAATCAGATGTAGCCAATATAAGAAATCCTTACACAGTCACCGAAAAAGCAGATGGTATTAGAAAATTATTGTATATTAACAAGGACGGCAAAGTATACTTTATAGATGTTAATATGAATGTGCAATTCACAGGTGTAATTGCTGGTAACCAAGATTATCACGAAAGTTTAATTGATGGCGAACATGTTCTGCACGACAAATATGGCGCTTTTATTAATTATTATTTAGCGTTTGATGCATATTATTTGGGACGAGGTGATATAAGAAGCCAACCATTGGCTAATGGTGGGTCAGAGGAAATATTCAAAAAAACCCGCATTGTTGACTTGCATGATATAGTAACAAAAGCAAACTTTCAACCGTTGTTAGGAAAAAAATTACCTTTAACTATTAAAGAAAAAACATTTTATATCTCTCATTCTGGCGACATATTTAAAAATTGCAATATAATTCTTAGTAATGAAGCGGATGGTTTATTTGAATACGAAACAGACGGCTTAATATTTACACCTTCGAATACTGGCGTTGGAAGCGACAAAATTGGTGAAAGCTTACCTCCGGCGAAAATGACTTGGACCAAATCGTTCAAATGGAAACCACCGGAGTTCAATACTATAGATTTCCTCGTTACCACAAAAAAAACTGAGTCTGGGGAAGATTTCATCGGTAATATATTTGAAGACGGAACAAATATGATTGATAACGTCCAGTTGACGCAGTATAAAACTTTGATACTGCGCGTCGGTTTTAGTGAACGCAATGAGAAACACGGGTATTTAAATCCGTGTGAAGATATCATACAAGGGAATTTACCAACTAAATATGGGCGCGATGATAGATCTAAATATAAACCAGTTCCGTTCTATCCTACAGACCCAACACCAAAATATCCGGGATATTTATGTAATATTATCTTAAAAGAAACAAGTGGCATCAATTATATGTTAATTGAAGAGGGGACAGAATCATTTGATGATGGCACTATTGTTGAGTTTAGGTATGACAAAAATAAAGAAAACGGTTATCAATGGATTCCTATTCGGGTAAGACCAAAGAAAACCGCTGAATATAGAGCTGGTAAAAATAACTTTGGTAATGCTTACCATGTTGCAAATAGTGTATGGCGTTCTATCCATAATCCAGTCACAAAAGATATGATCAGGTCTGGAACGAATATACCCTCTCAATTGGCAGAAGATGATGTGTATTATAATAGAAAAAATGGCAGCACAATTACTCAAGCAATGAGAAATTTTCACAACTTATTTGTAAAACGAATATTAATATTAAGTGTGGCCAATAGAGGCGATACTCTCATTGATATGACTGTTGGAAAAGGAGGAGATTTTCCAAAATGGATTGCTGCAAAATTATCATTTATATTTGGACTGGATATTCATCCAGATAATATTCAAAATAGAATGGATGGTGCTTGCGCTAGATTCTTAAATTACAGGAAAAAATGGAAAAGTATGCCGTTAGCATTATTTGTTTCAGCGGATAGTGGTTTAAATATACGAGGTAAAAGTGAAGATGGCGATTGTCCTGCTTGTTTTACAGATAAAGGTAAACAAATTACGAAAGCCATATTTGGGGAAGGTCCAAAAGACGAAACATTATTGGGGAGCGGTGTATATAAACAGTATGGTAAAGGTAAAGACGGGTTTAACATTGTGTCTAATCAATTCTCTATTCATTACTTCTTTAAAAATAAAACTGTTTTGAATGGGTTCTTGCGAAATGTGAGCGAATGTTGCAAAGTAGGTGGTTATTTTATAGGAACTAGTTATGATGGAACCAAGGTATTCCGTGCATTGGAAGATAAAGATCCGGGTGGAAGTATTAAAATTATGGTAGGAGAGAGAAAAATGTGGGAGATTACAAAACAATATGAAAAAGACACTTTTGATAACAATGAATCATGTTTAGGTTACCAAGTAGATGTGTATCAAGAATCTATTAATAAAATATTTCCGGAATATTTAGTAAATTATGACTATCTGACTCGCATTCTAGAACAATATGGTTTTGCATTACTAACCGTGCCAGAGTGCCAAGAGTTGGGTATCCCTACCTCTATAGGCAACTTTAATATATTATTTAAGGAGATGCAACATCAAATTAAAAGTAAACAGTTGCGTAAAGCGGATATTGGGACAGCACTAAACATGACATCTGATGAAAAGAAAGTATCCTTTCTAAATAAATTCTTTATATTTAAGAAAATACGAGATGTAGATGCCGCAGCGGTTGAAAAAATTCAATTAAATTTGAACAAAGAACAACAAAAGACAATCGTCGAAACAAATAAAGAATTGGACGAAGTTGTCAAAAAAGTAAATGAAGATAAGCCTCGTGTGAAGAAATTGGGAAAATTAAAATTAAAAAAAGCAAAAGTTGGCATTTCGAAACCAAAGATTAAAATCAAACGTTACAAAATTAAGATTAAAACGCCTACAACAGACAATTAATAAATATGTCTTAACAACGAAATTGATATAAATACATTCAGGTTTATATCAATAACATGACATATTACACATTGCCCTTGGTAACGGGTATCATTAATTCATCAAATTTTAAAATAAAATTCAATGATACAAATAAAGAGTGGATAAATAAAACACTTGCGAAATATCTTAATCAAATAAAAGGACAAATTGATAAACATAGCGATGACTGGGATAACATAAAGAAATATACGAATCCATATGAATATATACATACCTGCTATCCTAATAGTAAATATCCTATTAGTAAGTTGAAGCCATTGTCGCGCGCATTTTTCAAATTTATAGAAATGGCAAATATTTTTGATATATTTGCATCCTACAATAGGTCTATCAGATCATTTCATTTGGCAGAAGGTCCCGGCGGCTTCATTGAAGCGATTCAATTGCTGCGATTGAACAACGAGGATACCTATTATGGAATGACATTAATCAACCGAGATAATACAAATGTTCCCGGATGGAGGAAAAGCGAAAACTTCTTGGCTAAACATCCGAACGTTGTTATCGAGTCTGGTGCAGATGGCACGGGTAATTTATATAATCCAGAAAATTTTAGCCATTGTATTGAGAATTATGGCAATTCTATGGATATAGTAACAGGTGATGGAGGATTTGACTTTTCGATTGATTTTAATAAACAAGAAGGATTGGCATTTCGTCTAATATTATCACAAGTAGCTTATGCCATTGGTTTACAAAGATATGGTGGGACATTTATATTAAAAGTTTTTGATACATTTATGAAACCGTCCATTGATATCCTATATATTTTGGCTGCATTTTATAAAACTGTCCACATTATAAAACCTCAAACAAGCAGATATGCTAATTCGGAGAAATACATTGTTTGTGTTGGTTTCAAATACCATAATACATCCGTCATAGCACAAAAATTACATAGTATTATCAGCGTATTAAATAATATGAATCTTAAAAATTTGTCAATATCTACTATTTTAGACATACCTATAAATCAACGATTTATTTCCCAATTGATAAATATAAATGCCATATTGGGTCAGCAACAGATGGAGAATATTCTTACAACATTGAGATTTATTGAGAATAAAGAACGGAAAGGAGAGAAGTTGAAGCAATTAACAACAAAAAATATCCAAAAATGCATAACTTGGTGCACAAAAAACGAAGTTCCTCATCATAAGACATATAATTCAGGTAATATATTTTTAGGAGCTTCCGCTAAGAAAAACTGTTATAGAAAATAATCATTCCTTTTCTAATTTCAACCATACTTCTTCATTAATGGATATAGCTAACAGTCCTTTTAATCTCCTTTTTATTTCTGGAAATGGTATATTCACCAGCACTCTCTTCCCTTCGACTATATAGGTTTTAAACAACATATATAATTTTTTAACAGGTTCGTATTTACTGTCTAAATCTAAAGCGCTCAATTGTTCAATGATTATTTTGACTTCTTTCTGTCTCTCTTCTTTTGTACGATACACAATTTCTTTTTTGACTTTCTTTCTTTTACGCTTTTTATTGTTCATTTGTTAATTATTTAATTTTCTGTTTAAATCCAGGTTGTTGGATATATGATATGTATGGACCAATTAACATTTTAACAAACCGGTATGTATCTTTTTCAAGATGTGTTTCCATCGCTTGTGAGAATTTTTGTTGAGGTGCACCCAATCTTTGTTGATGACTCAGAATTTCAAAATGCTTAGGACAAAACTTCCAAAACATTGATTCGACGAAATGGTTGAACTTTCCCGATTTCATAAGTTTTTTTCCTGTTTCAACTTTAATTTCACCGAACTCTGTTTCCAGAACTTGACTTTTTGCATAGTATTTTCCAAAGTTATACCAAATAAGCAGAGGATAGATAAAACAAACACCATGCGCATCCCCTGCTTGTAAATTTGCACCTCTGTACGTATGTTTTGAAGTTCCGTCGTAATTGATTTTAATATTACTATTATTGTTAATATGGGCAACCAAAGCTTTCATAAACACAACATCTGCTGGCTCTGAAAGGTTCATTTTCCTTGATCTTTTCCTAGACATAATGAACTCGTAGTGGTGCTGCGTGTTTATTGTGTGCCCGTGAGAGTTGATGTAATAGCAATCATAACTATCTTTTCTTGGTATCATAATGATACAAAGAGCGTGCGCATCATACACGCGTTTTTGGGGTGTTTCGCTGGTCATATAATCAGGGACGCCCATTTGGAAGAATATGAACTTACGTTCATCCATTAAATAAAGTATGTTCTCTATCATCATTTCTTCGTGAAATTCGAATTTATTTTCATAAGTATAACGGCTAGTTGTGAGACTTGTAAAATAGTCATTTAATCCCTCCTTTCTCTCCACACAATGCATAAACTCTTCCAAATCTGCTGTGAAGTATAACAAAGACGTGTCTTCTCTCATTTTTTTAGTGAACTCGTTTTGCTGTATAAGAACCGCCGCCTTGTGTGCATATGAATTGTGGGAAAGCGAATTAGTACCGACACTTCCCAATCGCTGGAGAAACTTGTCTATTGTGCTTTTTTTCCCGTGTTGCAAATAATGTTCTAGTTGTTTGTGCATCATTTAGAGTTATTTAATAATATTTTTTAAAAATTATTAAATAAATTCAATTTATTTACAACAAGGGTCAGTCACAATACATCTTTGAGCAAGACCACTCTTTGTTCTATCTTTATTAAGCCAACAGCCGGGTGCATTCATTTGTGGTGGCCTACTCGTTGTATATAAAGCTGCTGGACCTCTACGATTAATTACATTATTTCTACCATTCGCTTTTCTGCGCTGGGCAGCAACGACTCGAGTTTGATATTTTAATCTATTAATGCGAGAACCACCTGATACTGCACCTTGCTTGTTAAATTTAGAATTACTTCTTTTATAAATAGCAAAACATTTTGTATTTTTAACTTCACAAGGTAGTTTATTGATTCCTGTACAGAATCCCGTTGTTGAACAAGTACATTTATAAGGCGATATAGACGAAGATGTAATGGCCGAATCCATGTATCCGGCCTCTGTTACATCGACCGCATTAGAATCAGCCCAAGTAATACCATCAGAAGAATAATAATATTTGGGCATACCAGGAGTAGTATCTCCAGAACCAGCTACCCAAGGACCCAATTTTCCATAAGTTACCGAATTTACGATGAGCGGTGGCCCTCCAGGCGCGGGAGAAGGTGGAAATGTGCCAGCTAACCAATTTTTTCCATCTGTTGAATAAAGTAATTTATTGGGTCCACCGGCACCACCACCACTTGCTACCCATAAGCCACCATTATAAAAAACGTCTGTTCCCCCC
>Ga0209709_10001940_pt1 | contig 18547 bp, 9 predicted proteins | sample ArcticOcean_MG_C_2_FD_187435 | JGI IMG/M metagenome (GOLD analysis project Ga0209709, IMG submission 187435) | Marine microbial communities from western Arctic Ocean - ArcticOcean_MG_CB4_136 (SPAdes) (version 2) | ecosystem: Environmental > Aquatic > Marine > Oceanic | place: Arctic Ocean... | reverse complement strand
AATGCCACTACTATCAGTGGTTATTTTGGACTTCTTTTCTTGCGGCTCTGAATAACTATTGTTTGCTAGAACATTTGTATTCAAATCCATAGGTTGCGAAGTCGAAGGAACAATGATTTTATTCACCTTCCCCTTAAGTCCAACATCTTCCATTTTTATGACCTTGGCAGCACGCAACTTATGAGAAAGATCTTGTTTTGCACTTGCTGATTGACGAGCCAAAGGTTTTGAAGAAGCCTGTTCTACCAATGTGGGCTTGGATTGTTTGCTTGAACGCTTCACCTGTTTTCTCCCACTCATTTCTTTCTTATATTCTCCCCTTCTGTGTTTAATTGCATTCTTCAAACTACTCTCTTTTACCGAAGAACTCCGGGATTGAGTATAATGCCAATACACATCATCATCATCGGAATACTGACGAACTAAGCGTTTTATCTCTTCATGGTCTATCATAGCCCGGGAAGGGTTCACCGCCGGAGAGGATGATGCAACAGATACGGGGCTAGATTTAGATGCAGGAGCAAATGTAGAAGCAACACCAACTGTTGGTGATGCCCCGAAAGCCAGCAATCCGGAAATTATTAAAAAGAATAGATTAACAATCCAATATGGATTTCCAGCAAAAATTTCAAGCAAGCCTAAAACAAATGTACCCCATAACCACAGAAAAGTCCCCCCGACAATTCCAACGAAAATAAATGAACCCCCAATTATCATTCCTGGAGTCCCCCCAACTGCCACTAAAAAGGTTCCAATTATTATTCCAAATACGCCAATCAAAAAGCAAAACATCAGCCCTTCTCTATACTGTGAATTATCATTAATGCCATCGTTTTTCCAACATTCACTTGACGCCTCATCGCAAGATTGTTGCATTATCCAATCGTGCCCAGGTATAGATTCCACATTGGATTCAATCGTGGCAATAGGGAGAAAAATCATGATTATTAATGCAATTATAGTTAATAGTATCCAACTTTCCTCATTATCCTGCGAATACTTAACGAACGCCAAGAGAGAGGTAATGATAGATGTGAAGATCCACACCCCCCCAATTTTGTTATCGTCCACCGACTCTGCTCCTGATCCGATTATTACCACGCACCCATTTTCATCGGTAATATTTCCTTGTTCAGAAACAACACATTCATCAACAAGATCTCTGATTCCGTCATTGTCATAATCGATTTCTATTGAAAAAATACCTGTACCATCTTTTGGTTCATGCATTGTTTCGCCATCGAAGTGCCATTCCAAACAGTCATCATCACCTGAAAAGGCAATCTGTTTTCCGCTAGGCGATACTGCAACATTCCCCAGTGTCCAGCAATCTGAATCAATAAACATCCATGTTCCAGAATAAATGTCCATAATTCTAAATTGATGATAATCGCTCAATCCCACGCCACTATCATCCAAAATTGAGATTATTTTTTGGCTGTCTGGGGAAAAGGCAATTCCAAGGAATTCAATTGCCTCAGGATTATAAATCGATTTCTCGGTCAATAATTGCCAAGGGGTACAGTTTTCGCAAACCATATTGGTTGAATAAATTTCAATCGATGAGTTCAACAAACTTACTGCGAGGTATTTGCCATCCTTTGAAAATTCTAGGTCTAAAGCATAATTTGCACATCCATGATACTCACCACGGCAGTTGGTTTTGTGAGTCTGATCTTCTTCAGATGAGAGATTTTCATTCGTAATGGTCATTTGTTCATTCCAATTAATGGTGTCATAAATTGCAAATTGGTTGCCTTGAGCCAGTGCTAAAAAATGCCCATCCTTGGAATAATCAATCGCATTGACTTTCTCATAGTAGTTACCATTCGATTCGATTTGGAATTGGTCAGTTAATCGTCCATTCAACCGATCCCAGATATATGCATACCCTGTGGTGAAATTATGATTTGCAGCAATTGCAATTTCGTAATCACCCGGAGAGAAGACCAAATCCGCGCCATTCAATAACATTTCACTAGAAACCCAAGCCATGTCGACATCACCCACTTCCCAGTTATGTGTGCTTATTTGTAGAAGACCATCACCTCCAAATATTGCCAGAGTTAATCCATTATTGGAAAATGCTACTGATTCTGCACCCCTGTTTAATGGAAAGTATTTTTCAACTTCATGACTGACCGAATTCAGTACAATTACACCGTAATCTCTAGAAGCTACAGCAATATATTCCCCACCAGGAGAGAATTCTATGTCAGTAATAGTCTGATTTTCAAGTTCGATTAATTTAGAATTCAAATAGTTGGTATCAGTCCACATTATTGAGCAGTTACTTTCTTGCCAATACGGACAGACATCATGACCATTGTCGATTCCGTCGTTATCAGAATCTGAATCGAGCCAATTGACAGCATCATCTGCATTACTTTTCGAGATTAAGTCGCTATTCTTGAATTCTGAACTATGCTGTGCAGATGTCAAAAAGGATGATGATAAAAACAACACTGCAAGAAAAATCAAATATTTTTTGCAATCCGGGTTCTGCAATTCCATTCGTCTCATTACTCCTAATTACCCACCCTACAAGTAATTGATGCACACCAAGAAATATTAAATTAAATATTTCTGGATAGTTCTTTACCCATATTTGCAAGCTTTCCAACCGTTTCATTCTCTTCACAATTTTGTTTAGTAGATTGAATAATTAATTCAGTCATTGAACCCACCACTTTATCATTGAAGCCGAGCGCTTGAATTTCATTACGCATATCTAATCCAGTTTGCGACATCTGTATTTCTGCATTCAATGAATCGATCGAAGATCCTCTCAAAATCAAAGCAAATATACGAGCAAGTGAGAACCAATCTTGGCCAGTTGATGCGTTGAAATTTACATCCTTTTGCGAAGAATGTCCGAAAAATTTGGTACCAGCTGTATTGTGAGTTTCACTCTGCTTGCGGTTAATTTTCATTGCAATTCCGAAGTCAATGATTGCATCAAATTGATGATTTCCATCTAGTGGTCTAGCATCGATTAGAATATTATCTGGTTTCAAATCACGATGTACCATGCCACATTTGTGAATTTGTGCCACTTGCTCAACTAAATCAATAATGAGGTTTTTCTTACCTCTGTTACTAAGAGTTTGAAATTGTTCTGAAAGTTTTGATGGCCCCATATACCTGGTGACAATCTTTGGATTGGACCCGTCGTCATAATCTATCAGGCCGACATCAAATCCTTTCGAATCTAGGTGTTTCATATTCCTGATTTCTTGATAGAACATTTCGTGCTGTTCAGTGCCTATAGGAACTTTAGTAACTTCATCGGTCAATTTGTTTAAAGTGACAATGCTAAAACCAGTCTCTATTGTTGTAATACCACTACTATCAGTGGTAACAATTGGCTCTTTTTTACTCGGTTTACTAGATTCATTCTGGCCAAGTAAATCAGTTTGTTGGTCCACTGAAGGTGGAGAGAGATTTTCAGTCAAAGCAATCATTTCCGTCAAAGTTGTAGGATTATATTGAGTTGAATAACCCGAACCTTCGAAACTTAGAAAATGATTTGCCTTGATATTATCTAAACACCTGTCTTGTAGAATGTCTTTGTTTCCAGATGTCTTGAGATTAAATAATTTGAGAATTAAGATCAATTCCTTCTTGGAGAAAGCCTTCCAAAAAGAAGCCGATGAACTCCACCGGGAATTAGGGTCTGTAGGGCTCAACATTACTGTCAGGTTTTCACCAGTATGGGGGTTGGGTACTAGTAATTCAACTCCATCAGCCCCCGAAGAATATAGATGTAGGTCTAACTTAGGTTTAACAATTACCGACCCTGTAGAACCTTGTTGCGCTACTGGAAGTATCCCTCCTCTCACGGAATTTTGATAATAATGATTATCCATTTTCACTAGAATTATAATCATAAAAAGCGAACTAAAAATCAAGACTAATGGTGAAAGCCAAAGATAATTGAATGAGGCTGGTTCTATGATAATCATCGCGATGAATCCATAAATTGCGAGTATTATGTGGAGGGCTCCCAGAAGGGTAGTAATTGCGAAACCAACCCCTAGCAGGGCAGGGATTACAACCCACGCCCCGGGTGTTGCCTCGCTAACTAATACGCAAACCCCAATCAAAGCAGCACTAACACCTCCAAGAATCAAACCACCAAACAATAAATTTGCGAGAGAATAGCGATATGAAACAGAATCAAACAAACTATATTCTTCTCCTAGGCTAAATATCAAATCAGATAGCCATATTTCATTACCGTTTTCAACAGGTGCCATAAATATGCTGTAAATGAACCCAATAACAGAAATAGCTAACATTCCAAATAGAGGTGCTTCCGCAAACATTTCTGAAACTCTACTATCACTGAAAGTATTTTGACTATAAGAATAGAAATATAAACATAAGTAATACAACATTATTACCGAAACTCCAACAATCGCTGCACCTATTGCAGTCAGCGATGACGTTTTGTTAGTAACAATGAACAAAGCAGGTAAAATCGTAGTTAAACACAGTAAAAAAGCACCATAGGAGCGATATGATTTCCCATCATAATACTCTTTCCACTTGGCACTAGGTTTCCCTCGTCTATGTTTTGGCCGTTTTTTCATGATAGATTCGTAAAGCCAATTCCCCCACACTGTACCGGGCAAAAGCACCGTTATCAGGACAAGTGGAAAAAAGAAATCATATATATCATGATAATCAGTGGAATCTCCAATTTCAAAAGTCCCCTCATTTTCCAAGTCATCGGGGGCTAAAACCCAGAAAACAGATGAATTATCCAATACATTTGCAGCCACACATTCTTCATTATATTTGCAATTAATTACAAGCTGGTCTGCGTAATCAATAGTAGAATAATCACTCTGCCCATGTTCATCTTCAGCATAAACAACCATTGAATCTGTCATTATCACTGTAAAACCTACACAGAGGAAGGCCAATAAAAACATTAACCACGAAGCGACTTTTCTTCCTTGAACGGAAAGGTTTTCCTTTACGTCCCCAGTTGCAGAAATAATAGCGAAAAACGAGTGTCGTAAATAGAAAAATCCGCACAGAAAAAAGGCAGACAAAATGTATATTGGGGCGAAAAGTTCGGCGGCACCCACCCATTGTTCATCATCCAAGTTGTTCGCATAAATTATCCCGCCAGCCAATAGGGTACCAGAGAAAGCCCATAAATCACGAACAAGTGATAATTTCCCGCCCATATGTTAGTGTAAAAACTTAGCAGTAAAAAAGCAACCCCAATTAATTTCTATTATTTTTTCCAGTTACTTCCCTGTGACCGAAGAGTTGGTTTCTGTGTTGAATCCTTGGGTTTAACGGGGGGCTGTTCTTTCATAGGAGGTGTTGAGTGTTGATGCCTGTGCCCTTGACTCCGCATGTTTCCTGCCACATTCGGTGAATTATTGAAGCGCTCCCAATTTACTAGCCATGCAGCAGCATTTTTGACAAACCGGCCAGTTCCCGCATCATTCCAATAAGCATCCTGCAATCTAGTGAATCCCCCATCAAGAATGGCTCTTTTTCCATCGGAATCATAACAGGCAGTAACAATATGACCATCGCTTCCTCTTAAGATAGGAATTAATTGTTCTTCAGAATAATGAATTTGAGCAACTGTGATGCCTTCATATAAAAATTCTAAACCGGTTGTGATTTGGTGCTTAATGAAGCCATTTTGCCCATTTGACCTCGCTTCATTAACCACTTTACCACCATAACTATCCCCTGACATTGAGCAACCTAGAAGTTTGGAGGCAACCGCATTTGCATCGGCATAATAAGGATCATTATCACCCCAAATATAGACGCCCTTTCCTTGTTGGAAAAAATCATTAATTACATCCAAATGTTCACCCGACAATTGCTGTCTAGCTGAAGAAATAATCCAAACTTGTGATGCAGTCGATAATTCTGTTCGCAATTGATTTACTGAAGGGGGCGTTGTATGCATAGTGACACTGAATCCCTTTTCAACCAAGGCAGCTTTGGGCTTGGCAAAATTAAAACCTGCGCACGAGACAAAATGCAAAACAAGGATAGTATGGCCATCAAACCCCCCATCTTCCGCTAGGTCATATTGAGTTCCTTCAGCGTTACCCTGTGAGTCCTTTTTAGCCCCTACAATCGTAGTTTTTCCGGCATATTGTGTAAAAGGGCTCGCTGCCATATTATCTTATTAATTGTATGTTGTATAGGTCTTTCTCATATTTAGGCCATTTTTATTTTGTAGGGAAAAGCATCAAATATCTGATGAAACCATCTTCACATGTGCTCTTACATCACTCTGATATCAGTTCAGTCCGAATGGAATTAATCAGCGGCGAAGAAATTATTTCAAAGAGATCAAGCACACACAAACTATCAATGAAATCTCTTGAGAGAGAATTCAACGTCCTTACAGACTTAAAAAACAGGGGAGTAGATTTCGGTTTATTAGATGGCCAAAATGATAATTTCAATGTACCCGAACGTAGTATAAAATTCAAGCGCAAAGGAACACACGACTTGAGTGATTTAGGGCACGACTTAACAATCGGAGAGTTTCTTGAAATCATTGCTAATCTGGCAATAGAAATTACCCAAATCCACTCTAATGGCTATGTCCATAGAGATATCAAACCAGGCAATGTCATGGTTACTCAAACAAAAAAAGGGGCGAAGAAATATGCTGGCATTGTTGATTTTGGGCTGTCTTTGCGGAACAACCGACAACAAATCGAAGAAGGGGTTGCAGGAGGGACAAGGCCGTTTTTTCACCCATCTCAAATGAAAGACCAAGAACGAGCACACCCCGGTCAAGATTGGTTTAGCGTTGCCCTGACAAGCCTATACTTCATGCGAACGAGCGTCGGGTCATTAGAGGCGGAAGTTAATGTCACTCCAAATGGAATTCCAATCGATTTTCACTCGATGGCGGAAGGGGGGGAAAAAACAATATTTTTAGGGGATAGTTCAAAGTCCTCAAATAGTTTTATTTTTTTGCAGTGTTTAACCAAGATAATACAACTGGCAACTGCCGCTAATTGCGACCTTGAAGAGATTGCTGAATTAGGTAAATCGTTGTCCAAGGCTGCAAAATCCTTTGTAAGTTCTAATGCTGTTCAGATTATTACAAATAAAGATAGTCCTTTGCCAATAGCGGGCATTGAAATCGCTAAACACGATATCTTGCTAATAATAGATGAAACAAACTCACTTTCCTCCGAAATAGACCGAATCAAAGATAGCATCGAAGAAGTCGTTCAAGAATTTGATGGAACCATGGACCTACGCGTAGATTTGTGGACTGTAAGAGATTATGCTCGCAAGGACGCCAACCAAAAAGATCACCAAACTGTAAGAAAAATCGGCTATCGTTTGACGGCTAGAACGATGGCACACGCAATCGGAGAAATTGCAGCCAATGCAGCCCAGCATGATGAAGCCGAAGCATATGAGATGGCCTTCGAAGAGGCCGTAGGAATCAACTCCAAACGTGTTAAGCGAGAAGGGTTATGGGTTCCTAGAAAAAATACAACCCGCTCTATTGTACTCGCGGGGGATGCATATGCCCATGGTTGGCTTCGCAAACCTTGGTGGATTTTTTGGCTTAGTGAAATAAAAAAGGGCAATACAGCCGAAGCGAACAGAAAAGCAATCTTTGAATCACTTCATCCAAATGCGCTTAGTGATTACCAAATCAACATTGAAAAAAGGGCAATAGATACTAGAAAGCAACAACAAGAACAGTCCACTGATCAATTTGGAGCACAACATGAATATGTGCCCAATGTAAAAGGGGGGAAACAAAGGCGCCCCAATCTTCAGAGAGTCGTTGAGCGATTAAGGGATAAAAAGAAATGCACGATACACACAATTTGTTTAGGCGACGACATAGTAGCAAAATCATACATGAAGTTTGTTGCATTACTTGGAAACGGGGTAACCATTGAAGGGAAAAATGATTTCGTTGATGCCTTAATCGGAATTATCGCATCACCGGATAAGGTACTTTATCAGAAACTACTAAATCGAAATAATATCTCAAATACGGCAAAACAAAATTTAACACCATTAACGACCTTTGTATTAAAATGAAATCGCTTATATATGCTGGATATTAGGCATGGGTATGCCCAAAATTTCCGCTAACCTGTCGAAAGATGTAGCACTTGCCAATAAAAGCCTTGTAACCAACGGAATGATTTCGCTTACACCGGATGCAAACGCTTCTACATTGCCATTAGATTTGATAATGGTGCTGGATGTATCAGGTTCGATGAGTGGGACTGGAATTCAAGTTGTGATTGACTCAGTATTATACGTTCAAAGCATGATGAGTCCCGAAGACCGATTAGCAGTTATTACATTCAACGGTTCTGCCCAACTACATTCATCTTGGGTCGGCAAAAACGGCACAATCTCTGCCCTCACTGCGGGCGGTGGCACGAACTTTGGTGCTGCAATCAATGAACTTCTGAATTTCCTAGGACAACACGGAGGAGACAGTAGCCGTGCCGGAATTGCATTGTTTATGTCCGATGGACATGGTGGAAAGGCAGCTGACGATCACGTCGCATCCATCCCCGACTTTGGATACACTATGCATTGCCTTGGAGTTACCAGCGGAGCAAACCCAGACCACTTAGAGCATATGGCCGAGCTAGCAAGAGGCCGATACTTCGACGCGCCAGGATTTACTGATGTCCAGCAGAAATTCGCCCAACTATTCAATTACGGGAAAACAACAATTTATTCAGCCCCTGTTTTAAAATTAGATGTTACTAGTGGAGTTACACTTTCCGAAGTTATGGAGGTCAATGGTACAGCATTAGCTCCGAGCGGAGATTTAGGGCCTGGTAAGCACGATTTGCAATTATGTAATATGACGCAGGGTAATGTTTCCCAAGTCTCATTCAAGATTAATGTAGATAATGTAGGTCTAGGTGAAAACAAACTAGTAAATATAGAATTTATGGGTGACAGGGGTTCACTTGACGTTAAAGGAAGCAATGTTGAAACAGACCTGTTAGCCGCTCCAACAAACAACGCGGTTACCGTTAGCCGCACTACTGCCAAGGCCACGAGAGCACTCAAAGATGGAAACACCGACCAGGCAACTCGCCTAGTTACCAAACTTGAGACAATGGGGAAGACTGTTCCAACCGCAACGTCTTCAGCCACTATTCTCAAAACAGTGCTTGGAACAACCGATAAAGGACAAATTCACGAAGCAATTGGAACCATCACAATTGACACCACGGGTAATACAGTAACAAGAGACGACTGAGGTTTTTTTTCATGGAATGTATGGATTGTGGAAACGCCCTAGGGCAAAATGATTTAATTGCTGTAAGCTGTCAAGGCTGTGGGGAAGCATTAATGCCCGAAGACATTGAAAAGTTGGAAGCAAAACTAGGCATCGTCAAGGAAATTCCAGAAATAGAAACCCCAGTCCTAATTCCAGAAGGTGGGATCAAGATTCCTGAAGTATTAGATTGTAAGAATGATGAATGTGGAATGCCACTTTATGGTAGCGAAATTGAAGAATATCTAAAAGGAGTCCCATGTCAATACTGTCAAAAGTCAGCCCCGGGTCAAAGCGCACCAATTGTAGTTCCCACACCTGAGCCAGAACCATTGCCCCAGGAGCCTGTTGAAAGTTCAACCAAAGAGGGCAGCCAACCAGTAACCGAGCCATTTACGGGTAAAACCTTGCGTACTAGGTTTTGTACAGGGCCGCTCGCCGGAACTGAATTTGATTTACCGGTTGACACCATCATCGGAAGAAAGGAATTTAATGACATCATTACTTCTGAATCAAAGGCAAAGGGAACTGATTTAAATTGGTATAGCAAGAGTATTTCTAGAATCTCTAGGGAGCATTTCAAACTCACTGAAGATGGAACAATCACTGACATGGGCTCTAATAATGGTACAATTTTAGACCGGGAAGAGATATTCGGAGAAGGTGGTAAATTTGGCTTAGGAAATGTCCTAAATATAGCCGATGAATTAATGTTAACGCGTGTCGCGAGCAGGGGAATGGCAATGCACATCACTCACGTCGAGACAAATATCACAATCGATATTTCCGTCGGTGGAAAAATCCATTTAGGTAGACTGAGAGAAGATGGAAGGCGTGAACCATTTACGCTTGCCATATCTGATCACATGAATAGAACTGATGGGATGGATGCAGATGAAATCCGTAGAATTTCACGACGCCATGTAATTCTCAGATTAGATTATATAACCGGTCCCGAAGTTAGTACTCCACAACTGGTCATTGAAAATATTGATGGTAAAAAAGTGAGAGTAAATCCAACAAAAAGAAACCCCGAGCCAACCGAACTTAATTCCAAAAACACAAAACAATGGGTGTCTGAACCATGCTCCATAGTAATTGGTAAATCACAATATTCAATTAGTTTCATTGTTTGATTTAAGTCGGAGATGGGGCGCTAGTGATGGACGAGGGCGAGAAAGATTCTGTGGAACCACCACAAAAAAATGGTAAAGCAGACATCATCAAGCAAATTTTAGAAGATGGCCCAATGCCGTCCACAGGAAAAAAACCCAAAGAAGCAGTTGAAGAAGCACCTGAACCCTCGGTTGAAGAAGCAATTGATAAGGACTCTACAGCTGAAGGGATTGGTATCCGAAAAATAGAAGTTAGTGGCTTAACCGCGGAACAACAATCTAAACCCGTGGTTGAAGAAATAGTAAAAGTAAAATCACTAGATTCACAAGACACTGTCAAACCCACTCCAAAACCAGTAGACACAGTCATAATCGAGAATGTAGTCGCGGAAGACAAAAATCCACAAACTCCAAAACTCGGTAAAATTAGCGATGACCCAATTGAGATAATACATTCTATTGGAGATTTACATGGCTGGGCGCCTGGATTGATATCTTATTTAATCAATAACAAACTAGCCACCATTGAGATTGATGGATACCCTCTACAAGATGAAAAAGGAATCTTGAATGATAAAAACCTCAAACAGGTATTTCCAAATCCAATCAAGACATTAAAACAAACGAATGGCCAACCAGCTCCGGCAGGATTGGCCGGCCAACCTGACCATCAACTCGATACTACTGGTCTAAACGGCGATGGCCATGGTAAAATCAAGGCTAGATGGATTGCTGAAGCAAATGTTGCTCTAATCCAGGTAGGTGACGTATATGATAGGGCAGACCATAGTGAACTTGCTGCTGAAATCTTGAGGCAACTGATCATCGATGCACCGGGAAAAGTATTCGTAATGGTCGGTAATCATGAACAATTTATGCTAGAAAATGATTATGATAATTGGTATTTCAATGAAGTTCGAAATGCATGGACTGATAGAGGCTCTCTCCCCCAATCAAACTCACGAAACCACTTTAGGTTTTTACCAGGTTGGGATGGCAAAACAAAAACAGAAAGAGCTGACGCTACTTTTAGAAGATATATCGACTCGACATGGACATTATTCTTGACTCAGGGAGCAGTAATGCAGAAATTAGGGTGGATTGATGAAAAAATAGATCTTGAGCCAATGCTCGGGGAAGGTTGGGCTGGATATTACTCTTCGAGAGATATTCGTCAACTGTGGGAAGCCGATGGCGGACTAAAGCAAATCCCAGGGGCATTGACTGCACTCGTTATCGGAGACACACTATTCCATCATGCAGAACCTGCTGCCCATCGGACAGATGAGGGACAAGGATTAGAAACGCCACTCCCACAAACAATGACTTCTGCCAAATCCAAATCCAATAATATCTTGTTTAGAATGTACACTACAGGTGGAGGTTCACTCAAGAACTCACCAGACGCTCCACTACTTTGGTCGAGAGGGTCATCAACTGGAGCCTCTTCAGGAAATCCCGCCGCAGAATCACACCTAGAAGGACTAGCGAATGCATGGCAAGGGCTTCGAAGAATCGTCCATGGCCACACACCCACTGTTGGTTCAGGAGATTTCGACTCAGTCACTTCAGGTAAGTCGACCACCGTCTCATATCTTGGCGATTCGTTAGGGAGGCAAAGCACCAAAGGAAGAGCAAATAGAATCAGAATTTACAACATTGATGAAGGAATGTCCCCTGCTTATTATAGTGGAGATGAATCAGTGTATAGTCCAAATAGAATGCCCACAGGCCTTAGATTGGAAAAGGATGAGTTTTCCCCACTGGAATCAAAATCTCAATCAAGCCAACATCTCAAAATAAACCCATCACATTCCATTAATGAAGATTCAAGGAATTTGTGGAAATGGTCCGCGGGAGAATGGCGTAATTCCTCCAAACCAAATTGGGGGCACATAGGGCCGATTTACACTTCGCAGCTAATAAATCATGGAAATTGGAGCGGCTTTATATCCACCGCCACTCAATCTGGTGCTTCAACAAGAAGTCTACTGGATAGAAACATTAACGCCACACAAATCGGCAAATTGATGATTGAAAAAATGTTGCAAGGCATTTTCTCAGAAAAGCCCTCAGTCAGGGTCGAATCACCGAAAACAAGTATTCTTCAGCGAGTTACCCCGGTTGGATCTCACATTGCAAGTGGAAATCTCAAAAAAGCTTGGAATGAGATTGACACGCGCATGATAATCGTAAAGCAAGATAAAGACGACGGCCACGTGTTAATTTGCCTAAATTCAACAAATCAAGATATGGCAATCACTTTACAGGCAGTAAAAGGTCAAAAAGCGGGCAATTCTAATTCCAAACTATTCAAAGCAAAGACGATAACAAAGATATCAATAAGCGCATCCGAAAAACTATTCATTAGCAGCGATTCACAAGCAGTAGAGCGTGCAATTAAAGAATGGATTGAAGGTAAAGATGGCATTCACTCTTCCGATGAACCAGTATTGGCACATTTCTCCAAACAAAGCCATCATTCCAGGAAATTAACAATTAAAGAAATCAAAGTGGTTAATCTAATCTTAGCACCCCGGACACCACCACCACCACCACCACCACCACCTCCAAAAAAACACGAAGAGTCGTTCTGGGACTCCACCAAAAAAGTATTCAAAAAAGCATTCCCTCCCAGTAGTCTGGGTGAACAACAAAGAAATAGAGAGAAGCAGAAGCGCCGCCCACTTCCAAAGGATCGGAAAGTGGTGAATCGCAGCAATGACGGCCTTAGTTCACAGGGATCAGGCAGCGGCTTACAAGCCCAATCATCAAGCCACGCCTCTAAGGGCCAACCAAAAAACCCCACCAGCACAAAAAAGAAGATTGCAAAAGAGCCGGAGTTAAGTGGACAAGGTACTAAAAAGTCAAGCCACGCCTCTAAGGGCCCACCAAAAAACCCCACCAGCACAAAAAAGATTGAGGACCTAAAACGGTTCAATATTGATGGACTTTCGGATAACCACCATTTGATGCTATCGATCCCCAGTATTCCCGGCAAGCAGCCTAGATTGACTATCTGGAGGGGCCAATTTCCTGTGAAGGCTTTCGTTTTGACAATTGAAACTAATAAAGAAAAGATCCTAGTTACTATTAAAGTAGACAAAGCAGCAGCTGGAGGGAGTAATTTCAGTTCACGAAATATAGAGCATATCTGTGATGCAGATAAAAACAATACACTCGTGAGCGAAATAAAAAAATTCATCAACGAAATAAAATTAAAAAGTGAATAATCGGAGGAATAGACAATGGCAATGAAACTAGGAGACTTTATACAAGGAAAAACGACTGGAGATGATTACGAAATCAAATCCAAAATAGGCGAAGGGGGATTTGGAATGGCATTCTTAATAACAAGATTAAGTGATAACCGTGATTACATTGCAAAGGAACCTAAGGATTTAGATAAAAAGCTAATAAAAGCATTAAATTCAGAATTTACAGTTCTTGATAATTTAGAGAAAAAAAACGTACCATATGTTGCTAAAGCAATTGAGATGACCGAATATCTTAACCAGGTTGGAAACATGGTACCGGTATTAATCCTCGAAAAAGCCGCGGGAGAAGGCCTAGACAAACTGATGCAAAACGGACCGATTGCAGAAAGTGATTGTCTTGATATTATTACCAAGGTTGCTGAATCACTTACTGGCATCCACGCAGCAGGTTATATTCACAGAGACATCAGTCCCGATAATGTATTTGTGGAGGATTTGGGTGGGAGAAATGAAGTTACGATTATTGATTTTGGAATAGCGGCACTCAAAGCAGAACACGACACTCACGTCATGGTTTCATTAATAGCAGGCAAGGGATACTATTCACCACCAGAACAATTGGATAGTGCCCGTGGTGCACAAGTATCTATTGGAAATGACATATTTAGTACTGGTGCAACTGCAATCGCTTTGCTTTGTGGAGAACCTCAGTTCACCCAATATCGTGCTAATGCTCCATCAGCTCCCTACGATGTTCACAATGAAGTTCCAACGGTCGACCAACATTTTAGAGATGTTCTCTACAAGAGTACTTGGCAAGATAGAGGCGGAAGGTTTGCAACTATGGAAGATATGGCTAACGCTCTTGGCGGAGGCATTCCTGATGAATCATTACCGAGGATTATTTCAGATGGCAAGGCCCACACCTTAACTGGAGATGGGCCGTGGATTATTGGAAGAAAGAATGACTTGGATCAGCCAGCAAATGTGCCTGTAGAAGAAACTTCCATAACTAAAAATTATATTTCTCGAAGGCATATCGAGGTTACTAAGACACCGGAAGGAGTATTTAAATTAACAAATATTGGACTCAACGAAGTCATGGTCAAAAATAACAATCGCTGGGTAAAAACACCAAAACAAGGTTACCCCCTCGGTGCTAGACACGTTGAAATTGCCCTAGGTTATACAACCACCCCTCCGAATGAAACCGATGCTGACGGTAACAAGTTATTGCCAGGGCCTTACAAGGTAATAGAATTCTTCCCACCAAAGGGAGATGGAACAAAACTAATCTCAATATGAGTGATAATATGGCCGATGAGCAAGACTACAAGATTCATGCTCCAATTAACAATGAGTTCTCCGATTTCAAAGGAGTTGTTATCGATGGTGCCAATATAATCACAAAAAATCTACCCGATGGGTCTGCGATGACCGATGTTATGCGATTAATTAGATTGATGAATATCGTCGAAGCACTAGGCTGGAAAGTATTGGTTGGACTCAAGTACGGAACGTGGCATTACCACACGAAAGTCGACGACTCGCCAATGACTGAAGAAGACAAAATTAGACTAAAACATTTAGTAAACACGGGCAAGATAGACTTAATCAATGACAAAGAAGATGATTATCATCTTATTAGCGTCGCACTTAATGGACCCTATTATTTGCTTTCACATGACCGGTATAAAGATTGGAAAGAAAAAAATCCAAAAATATCTTCACACATAGACAATTGCCTTATATCGGTTCAATGGATAGGCGATGAGCCAAGTATAAACCTACCAGCCAATAGCAAATCAACCGTAATTATCGGCAATAGTGTAGATACTGGAAAAATAACTCTAGTCCACAAGGCTACGCAAAACCAATTCAATGCCCCGATTGAGAAAAACATCGGAAGAACATGGTTAGCAAGTCAGTGTGATCTTAGTTCCGAGGGCGGAGTATCGCGAGAACATTTTAGATTTAGAGAAATCAATGGAAAAATAATGATTGAAGATTTAAAATCTACAAATGGTACCTTTATCGATGGATTTAGACTTGCACCCAATCACCCCGAAACAATTACTCTTGGCCAATCATTCAAAATAGCTTCAGACGAGTTTGAATTGAAATAAAGATACTTAGAAGTTACATAAACCGCTACAATTCACCGGTCACCGCCTCTTCCGTCATTGAATGGCATCAATATCTCTACACCTCCCAATTTGGGGTGCTTTCAATAACTCGCACCCTTTCGGCTCAAATCGTAATCACCGAATAGGTGAATATTCGGTGATTCTATGCCTCAACTAAATCGTAATATTGCCAATGTCGGCACCGGTTTTGCAGCATTCCTAACCCCGCCAGGTCCTGAAGTGATTCGTTTCACTGTTGGCCAACCAGACTTTGCTACACCACTGCCAGTTGTAGAAGCGGCAAAAGCAGCATTGGACCGCGGTGAGACAACATACACAAGAACTCAAGGAACTCCAGAAGTTTGTCAAGCGGTAGCGACCCATTTACACGATACACATGGCATTGAAACAAATGCCGATGATGTCCTAATCACCCCAGGCTGTAAACAGGCCCTGCTATACTCAATGCTAGCGACTCTTGATGCGGGTGATGAAGTTCTGTTGCTATCACCGGCTTGGCCTTCCTATGATGGAATGCTAAAGTTACTCGGAGCAGTCCCAGTCCACGTAGCAGTTAGAAGAGATAATTATCATCCAGACTTTGATGCTTTGAATGCAGCGATTACCGATAAGACCAAGGCGATATTGATCAACTCTCCAAACAATCCAACAGGAGCAGTATATACTCCACAAGAGGTCGAACAATTAGTAAATATGGCTATTGAAAATGATTTATGGATTATTGATGATATGATTTATGCAACTCTTGTTTGGCAAGACTACCCATATACCTCACCTACATCTATTGCTGGAGGCGCTGAAAGAACACTTACCCTTGGTGGATGGTCAAAGGGTTGGGCTATGACCGGCTGGAGATTGGGTTGGATGACCGGCCCAACCGATGTAATGTCGGCTGTTAAGAAAATCAATGCAAGTGCAGCTACACACGTTCCAACTTTCCTAATGCCTGCAGCAACTGCTGCATTAGGTCTTTATGAGGAGACTGCAGAAATGGCTAAGCAATTTATAGAGAGAAGAGAAGTTATTCATAAATTATTATGCGAAATGCCGGGAATAGTAGTCCCTAAATCAGAGGGAGCATTCTATGCATTTTGTGATGTGACAGGAACTGGAATGAGTGATGTTGAGTTCGCAACCAGAGCATTAGAAGAGGCCCAAGTGCAATTGATACCAGGATCACTAATGGAAGGCGGAGAAGGTTTGGTGAGGATATCATATGCAACTTCGATGGAGAATATTCTAGAAGGTTGTAGAAGGTTGAGTGTTTGGCTTAATTCTCTTTGATAAAATTCATCCAAATTGTTTCACCACCCAACCCATTCCCCAACATTTGAATTTCGTCAAGGCTTCGACCTTGGATTCTATCTTTTAACATCAATTCCTAATTCCGTGAAGTACTCATCGCCTTGGTCGAGTTCCTCTTCAATATTTTCAATCTCAAGACTCTGCTTTTTTCCGCGAATGAAATTTCTTATGCTAAGAATTCCTGATGCCATAATAGCTAAGATACCCAGAAATGCAAAAACGACCATTGAGAACTTTACGGCAGGGTCCTCTGAAAAATTTTCTAAACCGGAATTACAGGTAATTTTAGTGATGCAGCGCGCCGGCTTTTTCTCATTGACATCATCACCCGATGCTTCATCGGAGCCTTGCCCAGGTATATCTCCAGCATCACCGCTAGAGTTTGAATCACCATTAGAAGTAGTATTTTCTTCTGATGAATTGGTAGTATTGTTGAGAAGGTCTGAATCATCAACTGGATCTATAAAATCACAGAGACCATCGCCATCTGAATCACTAGGGAAATCTGTTGCATCTATCGGATCGGTGTTGCAATTTTCTTCCTCTTGATCTTCGGAACCATCATTGTCGTCATCAGTATCCTCATCACTATCATCGCGACATCCATCTTGGTCATTGTCGAGTGACAAATCCTGTGAATTCCAATTCATTTCACCACCGCGCGTGCACACAACATCGTCACCATCGCCTCGTTGGTCATTATCATCATCCTCGTCCTCATCCATATCTCGGCAGCCATCTGAATCGAGATCCTGTGAAATATCATGAGTATATTGAATGGTATTTTCTTTTACACCCCAATTAGTGGCTAACTTCATTGGGCACTCATCTTCACCATCATTCAAGCCATCGTTGTCATCATCTAAGTCCATGAAATCCGATAAAAAATCGGAATCAAAGTCCGCAGGTAAGATTGAATTGTCGAGAGGATCGGCCCCCGATTCTTCTTCATCAGTGTCGGAGTAACCATCATTGTCATCATCGGGATCTGCGTTGTCTCCAATCATGTCTCCATCATTATCTGCCCATTCCAATGCATTGAATTGGAAAACATCCATCAAATCGCCTACCCCATCATTGTCGTCATCGAGGTCTTCTCCAATATCTTGACACCCATCTGAGTCATAATCAGTTTGTGCATTAGATGCCCATTCAAGTTCGCCCTTTGTACAGTTGTCAGAAGTATCTGAAACACCATCATCATCGTCATCAGTATCTTCACCAGAATCTTGACACCCATCTGAGTCATAATCAGTTTGTGCATTAGATGCCCATTCAAGTTCGCTCTTTGTACAGTTGTCAGAAGTATCTGAAACACCATCATCATCGTCATCAGTATCTTCACCAGAATCTTGACACCCATCTGAGTCATAATCAGTTTGTGCATTAGATGCCCATTCAAGTTCGCCCTTTGTACAGTTGTCAGAAGTATCTGAAACACCATCATCATCGTCATCAGTATCTTCACCAGAATCT
>Ga0209709_10001939_pt1 | contig 18555 bp, 11 predicted proteins | sample ArcticOcean_MG_C_2_FD_187435 | JGI IMG/M metagenome (GOLD analysis project Ga0209709, IMG submission 187435) | Marine microbial communities from western Arctic Ocean - ArcticOcean_MG_CB4_136 (SPAdes) (version 2) | ecosystem: Environmental > Aquatic > Marine > Oceanic | place: Arctic Ocean... | reverse complement strand
GGGACTGCGAGTAATGGGATGCGGTGCATTGCCCATTGTGTCTGGCCGCTCACCTTCTGAGCAGTCTGCCGACTTACCTCCCGTATATGAGTGGTTCGGTAATGAACGATGTATAGGGCCGCTGAGCGTCTATGGTAATTGACAGTCTTCAAGCATTGTGGTTGAGCCATGAATCTGAACGTTAGGTTATGCAAATCCTCTTGAGCCACCGCCGCGCAATCACCGGCATGACCCCTGTGCTATCGCATCCTCGCCTCAGGGATGGGGTCGAAGCACGAGCATATCAATTAGCGGCTGCTAAACAGGCTATTTCAGGCTCTACGTTGGTCGTAATGCCCACCGGACTTGGCAAGACTGCAGTTCAGTGGATGGCAATGGCTGAAGCACTGGATGGTCCAGGGAAAATCGTCTTGGTCGCACCTACAACCGGACTTGTAGCACAGCAAGCAAAAATGGCTCGAGAATTTCTGAATCTCAAACCTGAACTAATTGTTACACTAACCGGTCAAGATCGGCCTGTGAAAAGAGAAGAGATATGGAAAGATGCAAAAATTGTGATGGCGACTCCACATGTTATCAGAAATGATGCCCGAAATGGCAGGATTCTACTTTCTGAAATAGATTTGCTAATCGTGGATGAAGCCCATCATGCGACTGGGTCTGATTCTATGGCGCAATTAGGAGACATGTACTTAGAAGCATCATCAAAGGCATTGGTGCTTGCAGCAACCGCATCACCCGGTGTAAAAGCTAGCAAAGTACTCGAGGTGATTCAAAGATTAGGAATCGAAAGACTACATGTCACTAGAAGAGAAGATGATTTGGTGCAACCATACATCACCTCGATGGAAATTGAAAAGCATGAATTAAATTTGCCTGAAGAATTATTGGGAATAATCAGGCCATTGAGGATACTCGAAGCCGAAGAGGCCGAATTCCTTCGCAGGGGAGGATTCCTTACAGCAGCAGGTCGGATAACAACAGCTGCAATCGAAGAATCTCAGAGAAGAGCAAGTGCTGCGATAGGACGAGGGGATGCCCGTGGTTATGACGCAGCAAAACGAATTGGTGATCTTCGTAGACTCCACAGGCTTCTCGATTTGTTAGATACCCAGGGTCTAAGATGTGCGATAATGTATCTCGAACGAGCCAGGAATGATACCGACCGCAAAACCAAGCGTTTCCTTTCCCTATCCGCGGTTGCAGATTTCTTTAGAGAATGTCAGAATCAAATTGAATATCATCCAAAACCTGCATTGGTGTTGGATTTGGTAACCAAGGGATTGGTTGGGGGGGGGAAAGTAATTGTCTTCACCGAGTATAGAGATACAGTGGATAACCTAATACAAATTCTCGAAGAACAATCTGGAATTAAGCCAGGTAGATTCGTAGGGCAAGCGAGTAAAGGAAGTCAACTTGGAATGAAACAAAAAGAGCAAATCGCTCAGTTGGAACGATTCAAAGATGGTGATATCAACGTATTAGTAGCAACTAGTGTAGGGGAAGAGGGTCTAGATGTACCAGCGGCGGATAGCGTGATTCTGTACGAGCCAGTACCAAGCGCAATTAGGGCAATTCAAAGGCGAGGAAGAACTGCGAGACAGAAAGATGGAGATGTACATATTCTATTGGCCAAGGGAACACGAGATGAGTATGTTCAACAGGCCTCATTGCGGCGTGAGGCGTTGATGTATAGAACTCTAGATGCCCTGAAAAGTCAATCGAGACTACCGCGCAGAGCCCCCCCTAAATCAGATGTTCTCGCCGCATTTACCGTTGAGGATAAAGGTGCGGAATCATTCATCCAGACGGAAGGAAAAAGATTGTTTAGGACTAAGGAAGTACCAAAGGAAAGCATTCCTGTTAAAACAAAAGCAACAAGTGAACCATATAATCCATCGAATCGTCCAAGAGCACAAAAATCACTTGCTGATTTTTCCTCACCTACCCCACCAGCCAAGCAAGAAATATGGTGGAAGCCAGTTCTTGATGGAACTGTAACTCATTCTAGAGATGAAGAATCGGCAACTGCTGCTGCAGCAATGACTGAGGCCGATTCTTTGGGTGAGGAAAAGGATTCGAAAAATATGATTACTATCGATCATAGAGAAGCAAATTCAACCCTTCCTGCCATGCTAAAACTACATGGCCATCAGATAAGCATGGAGCACTTGACTGTTGGAGATATTCGAATATCTGATAGAATCTTAATTGAAAGGAAGAGTGCTAGGGATTTGGTGGATTCCCTCATCGATGGAAGGCTGATACATCAGGCAAGAAGACTATGTAGCGCCGCACCAAGGCCGCTAATAATTGTAGAATCCAATGAAACTCAAAGGGTTCATCCAAATGCAGTACATGGTGCAATGGCATGGATTACACTTGATTTGGGCCTCCCGGTAATAATGACCGGTTCGCCCGAACAAACCGCAAGGTTTGTCTCAATTGCGGCAAAGCGAGAAACTCGTGTTCTAGATTTATTGATGACCCATGTTAGGAAAAAACCCAAGGATGCAGAGAAATCTGCAATTAGTGCCGCATCCGCTGAAATTATGTCGATAATTAATGGCGAAGTCGATGAAGGTCAGTTATCCAAGAGGTGGTCAAATGAAGTTCTCATCCAAAGAGCAAAAATACTTGCTGAATTGCCAGGGATTGGCACTGTAACAGCTAAGAAGATAATGGCGGTTGCAGGAGACATAATGGGTCTTTGTACAATGAGTGAGCACGAACTGACTAAAATAGAGGGAGTGTCATCAATTCAGGCAAAGGACTTGTTTAAATTCCTTCACGGAAATTCATGATCCGATAATTAATGCACGTGTTCTTAGTTGTGCAAAACGGTCAGTAAAGTGGCCCAAAGCGAAAGCGATAATCTCGGTAAGGTTGACCACTGGAATCTCGGTGTCTTTGTTTGCAACTCGACCAGCCTTACCCTGGTATGAATCTAGATTGGAATGGGATTGAGTACAAGCACTAACCAGAACTTGTGCACCAGCCTTCTTTGCATCATTCAGCACTCTTGCTGTCAACTTCATTACTGAATCTCCAAGAGAGAGTATTGATGGATTACCAACGCTCGATGTCTTTGTTTTGAAATCCACGGGGCGTCCACCGAGTGCTGTAATCAGTTGCTCCATGTAAGTTGGATTCCAAGCATCATCGCCACCACAAGCACCCTTGCGTTGCATGTGTGGGCCATAGTAACTAGCGATATCAAGGTCCAATGGATTTACAACCGCTGCTTCGATTTTCTCAAGACCTATTTCATCAATCAGTACGTGGAGTAGATGATTCGTCGAAATATTTGTTCCATCGAGAGTCATTCCAGTCGTTTTCTCTAGCACTCGATTCGCTTTGGCTAAAGCGATTGGGTCTTTCTGGAATGTTTCCAATGATTCGTGAAGAATACCCTGTGCTGATGCACAAGCCGTGATGATATCATGGCCATTTTTTTCAGCAATGGCGAGATTTCTTGCATTAAGGGCAAGTTGCAAATCTTTGTTCCCTTGTTTGATGATATTTCCACCATCACCATTGTAGCCAACAATCTCAATCAGTTCGATGCCAAGGCTTCGACACAGAGGCTGAATTGTATCCTCGACCTCTCTTGATGATTGACGAGCTACATTTCCGGGGTAATATGAATATTTCACCATTGCTTCACCTCAGAATCTCCTGTCTAATTCGTTGAAAATCGCAACCACTTCATGGTGATTAGCAACCTTGCTATTGAACATGTCAGGCATCTTTCCAATGCCAGCTGGAGGAACAAGCATACCTTGGAATCCACGCATCATTGGACCACCATTTCTTGTGAATCCTAACATCATACGAAGTGAAACTCCATTCATAATGTTAGAACCAAGTCCTAATGGACCCAATACTGAACGATATAGTGTTGTTTCGTTGACATTTCCAGACATCTTAACGGAGCGAGAATAATTCTTTACCAAACGCCCGGTTTTACCAGTGAACTTGTATTCTGCTAACAAACGTGCTCGGGCAGCATACAATGAATCTGCAGCTTGTGAACCATCTATCCCGTGTCGATGAATCGAAGAGATGTCTGCCTCAGCCCAAACTCCACCTTTGCCTTGCATCAAATCGAACATGTGCTTAATATGAGAATTGCCTGAACGTGAATCCTGGCTTCTTACCCATCGCTGTAGAGCGACTCCGGGGCCTGAGTAAACCTCATCCACATCATAGGTGTCTGACATTGCATTGATCAACTGAAGTGAACCAACATCTGCTAATGCGTGTAGGCGAATCGCTTCTGTAGAAGTCATTACACCCATCGCTTCTCCACTTGCAAGACGCTCTCCTTGCCGTGGGTCTGCATCCATCCAAGGTTTGGAATTGGAACGAGCGGTATCGTAACGGTCGTAGGAGACCATTAGGTCCTTGACTACTTCATATCCAGGAACTGGTTCAAGCGTCATCGTTGCCCCCTCGCCGACCAAGTCACAGATTCTAGTGGTATCAGCAGGGACAATTCGACCATTTGCTTTGATTCCTGTTAGTGGATTTATTCCAGCAATTCCACTCTTTCTGAAGGTAAGAGAACCATCTACATCTCCCTTTATTGCAACAAGGGCGTCCTCAATGGTAGCATGGCCGGGTAATGCAACTGCAACTGTATCATATCCCGATTGTGCCATTATTGGGTCATATCTGAAGATGCGCATTGTAAGTGAAACCGTAGGCTTTATGATTGCCCCCGGGGTAAAATCACCATCGGATGCGCTATCATCTTCATCACCTGAACCGTAAGCGATCATCGCTTCAACGAGTTCTTCGTGGAATACACCGCTAGAATCGACACAAGCGATTCTAGGGAGAACTTCTGAGACCCACTGCTCCCATGGTTCATCAAAGTCAACATCACATAACTTGATTTCTAAAATCGATGTTGCACCAAGGGAAGAAAACTTCTGGTCCCAGTCATGGCCTGCCTTGCAATACTCGTCATAGGATGAATCGCCAATTGCACAAACCGAGTATTGAACACCTGCTAATGCAGGGTTTGTACTACATGTGCCATTCCACAGAACTTCTGCATTATCTGGCATCTCACCTTCACCCCAAGTTGAAGTAATTATGAGAATCCTCTTGTGAGCGGCGAAGTTTGCTTGGTCATAACCATCCATGTCGATGGCTGTACCTTCCAAACCATATGCTGCGGCTCTCTTGACCGTCTTCTCTGCCAATCCAGCGGCATTGCCAGTTTGTGAACCAAAGAATACAGCAAGACTGCGGTCCCCTGAAAGAACGCTTGAAAGGACGCCTTCATCTGCACCAGTATCCGATGCAAGCGCCACTGGTGCTACAACTGCTTCGACAGCAGGAGCGACTTCCTGTGGCTCTACTTCAACAGCCCCGCCTTCGTATTCGAACTTGATGATTTCAACTGGGCAAGCATCTGCTGCTTCCTCAATCAATTCAGAATACTCTGAACGAAATTCCGCTTTTATTGCAGAAAAGCCAGTATTTCGATCGAAAACACCATCTTCACGAACATCTGATTTAATTAGACTTGAGTCGTCAACTACTGCGAAAACCTCGGGTAAAATATCCTCACAAGCATCACAAGTGATGCAATCTTCCTCTATCCAGACCTTTGCGATGGTTGGCATGAGTTCACCCGTTGCTCACACTGAGCAATCGGCTCGACTAGGAAGTAGTCTTTGAAGGTTCCTTGCCTCTCCCTAAAGGGAGAGTTCCATACGGGGCTTATTTTGTTAGCCGACTTCACATATGGAAGTCATCCATTCCACCCATCATGTCGCCACCGGAAACACCCTTGGATGAAATAACATCATCGATACGTAGAATCATAATTGCTGTTTCTGTAGCTGACTGAATTGCCTGCTCAACTACACGTAGAGGCTCCAACACATTTGCCTCATACATGTCCATGACGCCGCCTTCTTCAACATTGATACCAGAGTATGCTTTTCCATCTGAGTGGGACTTTCTTAGTTCAATGATTGTGGTAACTGGGTCAAGCCCTGCATTCTCAGCAAGGGTGCGGGGAATGATTTCCAAAGCACTTGCAAATGCTTCAATAGCCATCTGTTCACGCCCACCTATAGATTCTGCATATGCTCGTAAATCACGAGATAATGCTGCTAATACACTACCGCCACCGGTCAAAACCGTACCGTCTTCCCAAGCGACAGAAACTACTCCTACCGCATCATCGAAAGCACGACGAATTTCATCGACGACATGTTCGGTGCCGCCACGTAGTAAAACCGATACAGATTTTGCCTCAGGGCAACCGGTTAGGAAGGTCATATCAGACTCTCCAATTTTGCGCTCCTCGACCTTTGCTGCTGCTCCAAGGTCTTCAAAAGTTAAGTCGTCCATATTTGTTACAACACGGCCGCCTGTGGCCTTTGAAAGTGCTTCCATGTCGCTCTTTTTAGCACGGCGAATTGCGAAGATGCCCGCTTTGGACATATAGTGCTGGGCAAGGTCATCAATCCCCTTCTGGCAGATTACAACATTTGCACCGCTTGCTTGGATTTTACTAACCAGCCCTCTGATGTAGTTTTCTTCCTCTTCCAAGAAAGATGCTAGCATTGAAGGGTCTGTAATCTGAATCTTGGCATCAACTTCCGTCTTCTTGACTTCAATTGCACTGTTAATTAGCGCGACTTTAGCATTGGATATCGAACGTGGCATCCCTGCATGTACTCGCTCTTTGTCGAGGATAATTCCATCGACTAAGGTACTATCCTTGATCGAACCGCCCTGGCGCTTTTCGACTTTTATATCCGACAAATCTACCATTCTTTCCCCATCTTCAATAGTGCCTACAGAGTTTACTGCACGAACACAGATATCTGCAAGGAATGACTTGACTGCTCCAGCGGACTTACCTGTAAGTGCAGTCTTAGCGACCTCCAATAATACAGCATCATCATTTTCGGTAGAGATACCATGCGATTCTAAGCGACCAACCGCTTTTTCAGCAGCTAATCTAAACCCTTCACAAATTACCGTAGGGTGTACATTTTGTTCGATTAAATCTTCAGATCTCTTGAGTAATTCACCTGCAAGTATAACCGCAGATGTTGTACCATCATAGCAATGCTGTTCCTGAGTCTTTGCTACTTCGATTATCATCTTAGCGGCAGGATGTTCAATATCCATTTCCTTGAGTATAGTAGCACCATCGTTGGTGATTACTACATCGCCCATGCTATCGACTAGCATTTTGTCCATTCCTTTAGGGCCCAAAGTACTCCTAACCGCATCGGCTACTGCTTTAGCAGCGGCGATGTTGTTGGACTGTGCACTACGGCCACGTGTCCTCTGAACTCCTTCTTTCAAGATGAATATTGGTGCTTGTCCATTCCCATACATATGCAATACCTCTACAGTTCACCGGCACGGGGGGTATGTCTTCAACCCATCGTCGGAACAATATCATCACTGATTGTCAAGCCACTGCTGACCGTAGTGACCCCATTGCTCCATAGTCCAACCTTCTGGAAGACCTACTGCAGGCACAGCAGGGCCCGCTACAACCTCTACAGGAGGTGCTATTTGTGGAGTTGAATCTATCTCTGGAACAGGTTTGGGATATTCCATGGCACCAACTGTTGGAGCAGCCGCAACCGCACCGTATGTGGCAGAAAGAGTATTTTCATAGCCATCTTCTGACCAATCTTCCTCTTCCTCTTCTTCTCCGCCATTCAAGACCATTAGTAGAGCACCTAGTAGTGAAATGATTAATGCACCACCAACAACCCAGATTCCAATCCCTACCCAATCGGCGGAATCACCGTCGTTAGAACTGACATCATCAGCACTTCCCGAAGATTTCTTCAGCGTCACCGGTAGTTCCAATGAGGCCGCATCTTCAACCGAATTTGAGATTGCCCAAATAGTAACATGTGTCTCGATGAAATCTTCATCAAGAGTTAGCAATATTGAATCTTGAACTTCAAAGACGATAGTTACCTCACGCTCACCTTCAAGTTCTAACCAGAAATCCCTGTCGGTACTTTTGATTGAAGCCCTATACCATCGAATTGCCTCATCTCCTTGGTCCACCGACACCGAAACCGATTGCCCTTCTGTCCATTGATTCCTGATACGAACAACTACTTCATAATCACCAGAGTCGTCGATAATTGTCGCTTCGGTCGATATAATTCGTAGGAAATTTTGTGCCCCTACTTTGTAAGTGCACTTACCATTGCTAGAAATAGTCACATCATTTACACTGGTTGCGATAACTTTGAGAATTAGTTGGCCATTGGTACCATCATCAAAAGTAAATGTTACAGTTACGTTGTAAGAGGCACCAGGCTCTAGCATAGGAGTCATATTTCCAACCACAAGTTGGGCGAAGTTAGCATTCATTCCATCTGGAACATCCATCGACATTGTGAATCTATCTGCTTCGTTCCCATCATTGCGAACTTCGAAGCGCATCGATTGTGCGACATCCCCTGGAATGTAAGATTGGTCCGAATCTTCATCCGAAACCGAAACTGCAGCAGTATCTATAACTTCGACATTGATTGTGATTTGTTCCTTCACAGTTGGATCATCGATACTGGATGCTGTAATTCTCGCAGTGTAAAGGCCCGGTGCAAGCCCCACCGGCATCGGAAGATTGAGTGCTATACTGGTTTCTCCATCCCATGCATCGAGAACAGGAGTCTCGGATGCAGATAGATAGGCCTCTAATTTCCAATTTGATTGAACCAGTTCCAACGAATATGCTTCATCGTCATTACCGAGGTTCAACAAATCGATGTAAACAATTCTATCATGACCATTAGCCGCAGCTTCAATTTCCATTTCCTCTGCAACCATTGTGAGATCTATTAGAACTGGAACCGCTATTTTCTTAGAGATTACATCATTTCCAAATAGTGATTGTCCACAAGATGGACAAACAGCCCTAAGTGAGAATGGAACTTCACCAGGTGTTGCATCAGAAGGTGCAGAAACATTCAGTAACAATTCAATCTCTTCTCCTTTGGTTAGAGGCATTGGCATCTGTACTATACTATGGTTCAAGTCTGTAACAAATGAAACCCATCCTTCGGTTTGGAAGTTAGAAGTTACTGTATAGCCGGCTTCTCGGTTCCCTGCATTCTGTAATTTGAATGGAATATCAGTCGTTTCACCAGGCATTAGTGTATCCGCTAGTAAAGGAGCCGTTGAAGAAAGATGTACTCCATATTGCTCAGTAATTGCAATATCGGATGTGATGCGGCCCAGTTCTCCGAGTTGAGTACCTCCAGCATCATCCCACCATATTTGCCAAACCTGTTGCTGAACATCAGAACCTGCTGGAATTGAAAGGTTAATCCAAATCTCTGTTGATTCCCCGCCAGCAATTGCAGGTAGGATTACACTTGTTCCATGTTGGGTTGGGTGTGCACTGTCAATTCTAATCATTGGTAAACTCGGATTCATCCATGATGAATTGGATACATTTGACTGAATACGTACCTGAGCGGACATGTACCCGTTATTCTTGACTGTACAAAACATCGGTACAATGGAATTAGGAGGAATTGTGTATCCGCTTGCAGGATTATCACAGGTGATGCCCAGGGTGAATTCACTTACCTTCTCAATTCCAAACATTACGAAATCGTCGACATGCATTCCACTTGCTGCACCTGAGCCATCAGATTGGAATAGAATCCCATATGACCATGAGTGCCCACCAAGTTCTTCTGTTGGGTCCCATGAAATATTACTCCATGTGCCAGCGGTTGTACTTGGAGTATTATTAGCGAAGTTGTGCGAAATTGTACTTTCAGGAGCGCCATTACCGCGCCACAACTCGAGAGCCACAAAATCACCGGCACCCATCTGGCCCCAAGTTTGAACGTGCATTTGTGCAGAAACTAAGCCTGCTGAATTGAGTTGCATTTTGCACATCCACTGGATGTATTGTTGCGATAGCCCGCCATCTAAGGATGCACCATTTCCACAAGTGCTATCAGCGCCACGGAATGCGAAAACTAGCCTACTACGTGATGCAGATGGATAGTCTGAACCGGAATTGGAATGACGCCAGTTAGCGTCACCAATTATCGATGCCGAATTATCTTCTTGCCAGATACCAATATCGGTTGCATCACTACCATCTAACGGATATTCGCCACCATAGAAAGTTGCAACAGATGCTGTAGGAAGGGCTTGGTCACGAGGGTCTCCCTCAGCATCCATATCATCTTGTGAAATTGCTACAGGCAAACCTTTCTCGAGAATATCATTTTCATTACGGTCATCGGCTGAATTGTAAACCATAGCACGAATTATGATTCCGCCAGAAAGTTCGTTGCTTGAAACATTGAGGATAGAATGGGCAACTGCCGCTTCCCAAGTGAAGGAGTCGGTGTAAGATTGGCCGCCAAGCATAGGAACGGTTTGCCAAGAGGTTGAATTCATTATGTAACCGATTGGATGAACCATTTCGATAGTTACTGCTGCACTAGAGCCTTGAAGAGCACCGCCACCTCTCTTTACTTCAACTGAAATATCAACCATGTCACCCTTTGCGACATAAATAACCACGCTACCATCAGGCTGTATCCAATGGTTGGCATCGGATGAAGCGATCATTATTTCTGAAACTGAAAAATCGTCAGATGAACCGCCGCGACCAGAAGCCGCTTCGGCATTATCTACAGTAACTGTAAGCATGGACTGCATTAGAAGAATGGTCACCAATAGGAATGGTATCGACTTGCGCATATTCATCAACACACATGCGACATTCGTTTGGCATATGAATGTCCCCGTCCCATGTCCCCGTAGGGGACAGCACTATGGCAGGACAGATATACTGTTTTAATCGCCTTGAAGGTGGCGAAATGAAGGGCAACCTTTGTGAAGCATAGAGTCGGGATACTATTGTGAGTGAGTATTCGGACAAAGGGCCCCTAGCGGCTCGGCTCTGGTTGACAGGGCTTGTTTTCTGCCAGATATTCCTTACTCCTATGGCTGCATTTTCAATTACTTATTTGATTGACTTCCAATTTGCATCCGAGAATTTCACCATGTCGTTCCAGTCTGAAATGATACCTTGGATTATCACGGCATCACTTGCGTACGGAATGCTAGCATTGTTGTTAGCCCTATTATTTGGTGGATTCACTCCGATTTCGGTAGTTGAAAAAGGCGGATGGAGAGCGGCATTGGGATTGACCAGAGCGAAAAGAGATGCAGCTGGTTTACGCAATTCCAGAAGAAATCATGCAAAATCACCCCATGCAAAATTAACGGTAATGGTCAGCGATAGAATCCTCAAAAGGCATTCACTACTTTCAACACATGGAGGGCTAGTTTTACTTGCAATCCCATTCCAACTGCTATTGGTAATCATACCACTTGGCTTTGTGATATTCGTTCCTGAAGAATGGATTAAATCAAATCGAAGGCTTGAGGTTGCAATGGCTTGTTACCTAATTGTACTGATTATGGTAATGCGAGTATTTCCCAAATTTGCACGCAAACACATCACAATCGCAGCATTTACTCGACGTTGGTTAATTTCAATGACAAAATTGTCATGGCTAGCACCGGTATTGGTTCTGTGGTTAATGGGACGTCTGGCAAGTGTAATTGTATTATCATGGGTCGGAGCAGATGTCACTCATAATCTCAACCTTGAACAATCATTCATGGAAGATTTCCTTCAAATCGGAAGTGTCCCCGACACATCATTCCTTGACCTTCTTACGGCATTAGCAGTAATGCCACTTGCTGCATTCACCACATTGGCATGCTTAGGCGGAGGTTCTGGTACCCCGCCGGAATGGATGCGAATAGGCGATGAAACCGAAATAAAATCACCTGAACAAGAGGGTGATGGAGGCGCACTTGTATCTGCAGGCAGAGTAGCAGGGGCTGTTGCGGGAGCTGCTGTTGGAATCGGAATCGGAATTGCTGCGACCACCGCAACTGGTATTGCTGCTAAAGCTCAATCAGCAGGGGCTACTGCTATTACAGCAACCAATGCAGCACCCCAAGCAATGAATAGCGGGATGGATGCGGTTTCGACAACAAATGATTCGTATTCATTCGTAGATAATGCGGAATTAGCAAGAGATGTAAATGAAAATATAGAATTACCAACTCAAGAAGGTGAGGAATCAGAGTTCGAAGGATTCGGTTCGATGTTTGATTAATTATTCTTCTTCGCTAGCAACTATTGGTTTACCGTCAGTAATAATCAATCGAATAAATCCCATAATCCAACCATCGCTACGTTTTCGCCCTAAATCCGGCCTTGATTCATTGAGCAGATTTTTGCCACATATCGAACACCTAACCGCTGTCACTTCCCATACTGGGTTTGGGAAACTACAACATGATTCATCAGATTCTGAGACATTCCTAACCAATTGTAAACGCATGGCAAGTTGCTTTGTCCACGGTGAGTCGCCACCAGCCAAGAAACCTGTAATGCGAGATAGTACTAACCAACCTGAAACTGTCCACATACCAAAACCGATGGGTGAGGACCCATACTCAAGACTAATCCATCCAAAGAACAAGGGGATTATTGCGAAAAGTAATGCCATCCAGTAAAATAACCGCATATGCAATACTCTCTGGATAAGATGACCGTCGATGTATATTGGATGGGGATGAGGATTGAATTGCTCATTCCAAGAACTTAGCCTTGGGAATGTCAAGAAGGGGATTCGTGTGATCAGGTGAGCCAATATGGCACCCAATAGAAATTCAAAAAACAAGTCCCACATATCACTCGCCACGCAATCTCTTCAGAACGGCTTCGGTTTTGTCCATACCTCGTGAAATATCGTTACGTGAAATTGTATATGCGAATCGTAAATGACCCTCTCCCGATTTACCGAATGCGCTACCTGGTGAACAAAGGACACCTCCCTTAAGCAATTCAATTGCTACTTCTTCACTAGACATTCCAGGGACTTCCACCTTAGGGAACACATAGAACGCACCCTCGGGCACATGACATTGAACACCTGGCATTGAATTGAGTCTTGAGCAAATCAAGTCTCTTCTTTCTTTGAATTCCGCACACATTTTATCGGGGTAATCATTAGCGTTCTCAAATGCCGCTAAAACGGCATATTGCATAGCATCATTCGAGCATGCCGTGATGTAATATTGCAGTTTTGTCATCTGCGTCATCGCCTCTTTATTTGCCGACATGATGTATCCGATTCTCCAACCTGTCATCGCGAATGTCTTAGAGAATGAATTAATCAAAATTACACGCTCATCATCACTACCAACAAAGGAAACGTGTTCACCATCGAATACTATTCGGTCATAGACCTCATCTGTAATCAACCATAAATCGTGCTTCTGAGCAAAGGACAGTAATGCATCGCGCTGAGCGGTTGTAATTGTTGCACCGGTTGGGTTGGATGGGAAATTGTAGAGAATTGCCACTGTGTCATCATCGACTAAACTTTCGAGATGCTCAATTGTAGGAACAAATTCATTCTCAAATAAGCACTCATAGAAACGAGCCTCGCCACCCCACAGTTCTACATCTGGACCGTAAAGAGGGAAATAGGGTTCGGGAAGCAAGACGTTTTTTCCAGAGTCAACCAACGACCCAAATATGTTCAATAGAGCATTTGTTCCACTCATTGTCATGCATACATTACTCTCATCAAGACCTGGACACAATTTTTCCCATGATTGCGCTATTCGACTCCTTAGTGCAGGCAACCCTGCGGTTGTAGTATACTTATTGTGTCCATCTTTCATGGCTTGATACATCGCTTCAATAGCGATTTCAGGTGGCTGGAAATCAGGTTCGCCAAGACCGAATGAAATGACATCATCACCAGCCATATCAAACATCTTGCGAACGCCAGTAGGTTGGATGTCTAATGCTCTCTTGGAGAAGCCACGCATACCTTGACGACTACGGACCCTCTTTTCAAGATGAGGTTTTATCGTCGATGTCATCTACTAATGTAGCCTCTAATGGTTCTTCATCAAGGGCTGATGGAATATCGTCTGTATCACTACGAACTAGTGAAAAATTAATTGGCTCATCAATACGTTGCTGGACTGCAACAAAAACACCGAATATCAGTATAGCTAGACCAACAACTCCAATGAACAAAACTCTCCCAATCGAATCCCCACTACCGAGGGATTCCAAGTTGCCCCCTCCGATTACTGAATCCCATGAGATCATAGATGATGCACCCGCTTCATCCACTCCTCTGACCATGACCATGTTGTATCCCTCTGGTAATACATCGGTATCGACTGTGAATTGGAATTGGAAGGACTCATATGCACTCATGGTCCCATTGACCGCTTCATACATTACTTCAGTCCAAGTATTTCCTCCATCAACTGAATATTCGATGCTCTCCATTACCGTACCACGACTCCATGCTTGTCCAGTGTAGGTGTTTACTGTACCCTCTGAAGATATGTTTTCAATGTGGACCTGTAGGTCTAAATTCATCGATGAAGTATTAATTCCTGTATCGTTTAGATAACGCGCAGTCCAAACCGCATCGTGAGCATCAACTAGGCCCCATCCGAAATCCACGTTCCAGTGAGGGTCGAGTTCTGGCTGAGATGCCGGCCCCATCTTGGTAGCGGTTGAGCGTAGAATTTCTCTGATTACAAGAGGATTGATTTCATCGTTAGATTCCATCATCAATGCGATAACACCGCTGACAGCAGGAGTTGCATAAGAGGTTCCTGAACCACGGTCAGTGTAGCCATTTTCTGAAGCATCCCCACCTAAGAAATTGTTACAACTCCCCGTTGTCACACATGCTTCCGCTTGAATAATGTTAGAACCAGGAGCGGTTACATCTGGTTTCATTTCATCGATTGGATTACCATCACCATTGTCTCTGCGCGGACCACGGCTTGAATATCCTGCAATAGTGTCATCATCTCTGTTAACCGTGTTCATATCATCGGTTGCGCCAACAGTGATTGAGAGTGATGAAGAGCCCATACCTGAGAATCCATCATTGCTAGGACCATCATTTCCAGCAGCTACACTTACAGTTACACCTGCAAGAGTTGCTTCATTGAGAATTCGTGAATGCATGTCTTCGCCATCACTGCCACCGCCTTCATGACTTGTTATCCCCCAAGATAGGGAGATGATGTCTATTCCATACAGACTTTCATCGACTCCAGCCCATTCTGTATCCTTATTATCGATAATCCATTGTAATCCATTCATTGCTGATTCATAGAATTCTTGTGAAAGAAGGTAATTCTCGAATGGGCCTGCACCTGCATCGGTTCCAATTCGGACATCGATTAGACTTGCATTGGGTGCACTTCCCTCATAGCCTGTCTGTTCACCATTGGAATCTAAGCCAGTTGCACTAGCCATTCCCATGCATGCAGTTCCATGCTGGTTACCGTCATCTGGGTCAAATGTGCCATCTGTTTCCCTAGCGCCCAGTCCTGAAGCAACACAATCTGGGTCTGTATGTAGATAGCAAACCGCATCATAACCTGCAACAAATTTACCAACAAGACCTGGATGTTCATTGTCAACACCAGTATCAACCATTGCGATATTGATGCCCATTCCACCCATTGGTGAATGGTTCCATGCTGCGTGGGGATAATCCTCCGAAGGTTCAGATTTGATGTTTGGAGTTTGGATATCACCCCATAAGATCACTTGACCATAGCGCTCAACCATCACAACTCCATCGAGTTCTGAGAGATTCCAAACATCTGCAGAATCTATTACTCCAAGAAGAACGGCATCGACCGCCTCGATAACATCTGTTATTTCATAGCCCAGCGATTCGAGTAGTGCTACATCCGAATCGGTGACCTCTCGGTCATAAGAAAGCCCAATTCCTACAGGCCCTTCTAAAGTTTCTAGTGAATCAAAAATCCCATTTCTATTGGAATCCATTGTAGTCCGCAGCCACCAATCGACTTCCTGATGTATGACTGGAGTCATTTCTGGAATAGTCGTAGACCATTGAGAATTAGATTGATTATGATTACCGAGAGAACCGGTAAGAGGTGCCATGAATAGAACCAAACAAACGAGTGTGAAACCGTGACGCATATGCTTCCCCAATATAATTCGAGAGTGCATTGACCATCAACGTGTTGGTTAGGAGTTTAAGCAAAATCAGAGCCAATAGAGTGGGAGCACAGGGATTTGAACCCCGACCGGCTGGTATCTTCTGATCCGCCACTAAGTGTTTTTGTGTACGGCTGGTGGCGGGATTTCAAAGGATTGTCTTTCAATTGATTATGCACCAATCGTTAGACCTTCACCTATCATTCCCGTGCAATTGGAGCCAGCAATACTACCAGGTTATACTATACTCCCAAGTAATTGTTTTACCTATCTGCTCACTGCTTAGCCTCTCGGCGAGCACGCTTACGACGGCGTAGCTTCTTCTTACGCCACTTCCATCGCTGATTACCAGTCTTCTTCCACGCTCTGGAACCTCGCTTCATGGTGAACAGTCCGCCGACCAACCTTTGCTATATGAGGACTTCCCAAAACGATTGACTTATCGGTCAAGCCAATATTCCATTCTGATAGTCATCTATGGCCTGAATAATCTCCTCTCTAGTGTTCATTACAAACGGGCCATAACGGGCTATTGGTTCCCCGATTTCGGGTCCCGCTAAGATTAAAAATTCAGATTCTTCTTTAGCATTAATTTGGACTTCTGTACCATTGGATAATAGTGCTAGGGAGCCATCAGAAACCGACGTTCCAGCAATCTCAACTTCCCCTTTGAAAACATAGATCATTCCGTTCAAATCTTGTTCTAGGTTTTTTTCCAAAACACTATCGGAGTTCATCTTAACATGAACATAGGTAATTGGGATAACCGTGTCGATAGAGGATTCAACCCCTAGGCATTCTCCCGCAACCACTCGAGCCCAGACTCCATCTTTCTCAACTATAGGAGATTCTGATGCTGAGATATCTTGGTATCTTGGATTCATCATCTTATCTTTGGCTGGAAGATTTACCCAAATCTGAAAACCGTGCATTACTCCACCTTCAAGCATCATTTTTGCAGTTGGCATTTCAGAGTGAACTATTCCTTTACCTGCCGTCATCCATTGAACATCACCAGGAGTTAGAACTCCTTTCGAGCCGGAACTGTCCTCATGTTCCATTTCACCTTGAAGCAAATATGTGACGGTTTCGAAACCACGATGTGGATGCCATGGGGCTCCGACCGCTTTACCTGGTGCATAATCTACAGGCCCCATTTCATCGAGTAGCAAAAAAGGACTCATCAAAGAACCCATGGCTGCTGGTCTGCGAACTTTGAATCCTCCACCTTCCATTACAGTATGAGTGGGAGCTATTGATTTAACCGACCTTGCTTTGCCCATGCTCTCCCCAGTGTGTCAAATGATATAGAGCATTTAGTCTCATGTTTGAGACTGCTCAAACAAACATAAGGGCTAGAGACAATACGAAACATGTGTTAGTGCAGTGTAATAGGAAAATAAGCGGGCGTACGGGGATTTGAACCCCGGTATTCGGCTTAGAAGGCCGAGATGATATCCAAACTACATCATACGCCCGACCCTTCGGGCGAGAATCTCCTCTATCAGCCTTACAGTGGGCGAGCGCACTTGTGACATCGGAGTGGCTTACGAACAGTAGAGCGTTTCCACTCATATCCGCAGTTAGAACAGGTCCAAGACTTAACACGCGCCGAACCAAGAAAATCATCCCGCATCTCTTGTAACATTGGAGATTTTGAAATTGAGACTCCTGGCGCAATATTATCTACTGCATCATGCAGATGTTTCGAGTGATTTAGAACCCCTGAAGCGTGTATTAATTCATGAGCTAGAGTATGACGGAGTAATTCCGGTTCTTCAACAAGACGGGGGTGTAATCCGATTGTAATTGGCCCCGGGTCCAGAGATAATCTTCTTCTACGGACTAATTCGGCAGGTCCATCTTCGAAACGAGTCATACCCAACCGGTCATCATCAGGTTCTAGCCAAGTCAGAGAAACCCTCTTAGTGAGCCATTTAGAAAATATATTCTCTGGAACTTGAGGCAGCAACTCAGCAAGCACTTCCTCTACGTCCATGACGAGGCCACGGGGCTCTAATTGAGAAGCCTTATGATGGAAGTATAGGTGGGCGGGCTGCCTTAAGGCAATATATTGGGCGCTTAGATCAGTTGGAAGATCGCTTGAGTGGCACTCAAGAGGCCGGGGGTTCAAATCCCCCAGTGTCCACCACCCCTCACAATCCACTGAATTACCATAATTCAATACCACCGTGTTCCACCTCAATGTCGCAACTCGACAAGAGGGGTTCAAACTACAATGAATCTCAATTGATTCTAACCTAGAGATTGCATCGTTTATCTTTTTGAGACAAACTCAACTTTGGATGTTTCTTCCATATCAGAAATCTCTTTGCTTATCGCTTCAAACTTTGAGTCATCAATTTCAGGTGAAACACGAAGAACCACTTCGATTCCACCAGATAAGATATGCAGTGTCACGGCATGTAAAGCAGATTCATCGTGATGGGACGACCAAACCTTTC
>Ga0209709_10001933_pt1 | contig 18578 bp, 17 predicted proteins | sample ArcticOcean_MG_C_2_FD_187435 | JGI IMG/M metagenome (GOLD analysis project Ga0209709, IMG submission 187435) | Marine microbial communities from western Arctic Ocean - ArcticOcean_MG_CB4_136 (SPAdes) (version 2) | ecosystem: Environmental > Aquatic > Marine > Oceanic | place: Arctic Ocean... | reverse complement strand
CAAGATTACAATGATTTTTGGGGTGAAGAATCTACTTGGCGCGTTCTTTTTAGATGTAAAATATGTCCTGATGCGATTGGAGAAAGCGCAGACATAGCGGCTTTAGATACTTGGAAAGGTGGCTCGCCCAAAGGTGAAGATGAAGGTTTTAACGCTGTAATAACTAGAACTAAAAAAGGATTAGATTTAATAAATGAAGCAACTAAAGCTGGTTACATACATCTTGGAGATAAATTAAATATTGATGACATTAATGATTTTCAACCTCATCAGGTCAATAAAAAGAGAGCAGTTTACGCTAGACACCAAGGAATGATAAAAAATGGCTCACCTACTATAGATGCTAAGGGTCTTAGAATTAAAGAACTTTCTAAGTTAAACAGTAAAGACTTTAATGAAAAAGAAGAGTATGGTGTAATTAGTAGAATAAAAAAAATTAAAATATGAGCAATAAATTAATTCTAACTTTAGCAATGATATTTAACTTCCATCGTAATTGGAATTGTTCTCTTTTCGTTAAAGCTATATATAGCGTCGATCAATAAAAAATCTTTTTATTTTTTAGGTATTATTTAAAAATTAAAAAGGAGTTTTTATGAATAAGAAAGAATTGTTTTACAAAGCAATTATTTGGCAAATTATAGGTTTATTATGGATTTCAATACTATCTTATGTATGGTTTGGTAGTTGGTTAAGATCATTATCTTTTAGTCTAGTAGTGGTGATTGTAAGTATTTTTATTTATATTTTATATGAAATGGCTTGGAATAAAATTATTAAAAATAAAAGATAAAATTAGTTAGTCGTTCCAGCCACCAACTGCTTTGACTTCCAAAAATTCCTCTATACCAATAGCACCAGCTTCACGGCCGATACCAGAATGCTTGTAGCCTCCAAATGGAGCATCAACTGCTATGCCGGCACCGTTAACATCAACCATTCCAGATCTTAATCTTCTTGCAACTCTATTTGCTTTTTTCTGATCTTGAGTTTGAATGTAATTTGTTAAACCGTAAGGAGTATCGTTTGCAATTTTAATTGCTTCTTCTTCTGTTTCGAAAGGAATGATTGATAGCACCGGCCCAAATATTTCTGTTCTAGCAATTTCCATTTGATTATTTACATCAGCAAATGCTGTGGGCTTAACAAAATAACCTTTTTCTAAACCTTCTGGTTTTCCAACTCCTCCCGCAACTAATTTTGCTCCTTCATCAATTCCCTTTTGAATTAATGTTTGAATTTTATTAAATTGGTTTTCAGAGATTACTGGGCCTATATGATCACCTTCTTTTTCTGGTAAATCAACTTTTGTTTTATTGGCATAATTTTTCACTCTTTCAACAGCTTCATTATACATTGATTTTTCAACCAGCATTCTTGTTGGGGCGTTACAAGATTGGCCTGAGTTTCTAAAACATCTTAAGGCCCCTCTTTCAACAGCTTCTGAGTCTGCATCTTTAAATATAATATTTGCTCCTTTTCCACCTAGTTCTAAACTTATTCTTTTAAAATCTTTTGCTGCGTTTTGTGAGATTAAAGCTCCTGCTCTAGTCGAACCAGTAAATGAAATCATATTAATATCTGGATGACGCGTTAAAGCGTCTCCTGTTGTTGCTCCATCTCCGTTAACTAAATTAAATACACCTGCAGGAAACTTTGCCTCATCAATCATTTCAGCAAGTATCATTGAAGATAAGGGTGCTAGTTCAGAAGGTTTAAGCACCATTGTACAACCCGCAGCAAGTGCTGGAATTACTTTAAGACAAGTTTGGTTCATTGGCCAATTCCACGGAGTAATAAGTGCACAAACTCCTTTGGGTTCATAAAGAATCTTTTGATTTTTAGCATGATCCCCAAGCACTTTTTCAAAATTAAATTCTTTTAAGTATTTAATAAATGATTTTATATGACTTGCTCCTGCGCTTGCTTGCATCTTCGTTGAAAAGTCTTTTGGAGCGCCCATTTCTAAAGTAATAGCTTCCGCTACTTCAGCCCATCTTTTTTTGTAAATTACATAAAGTGTTTCTAATAATTCTACTCTTTGTTCTTTAGTTGTGAACGACCATGATTCAAAAGCATTTTTTGCTGCTGTAACGGCATCATTAACGTCGTCTTTACCACCTAAAGATACAGCAGCACATTCTTTTTCTGTTGCTGGATCTATTACTTTAATTTCTTTAGAATTTTTTGGAGAAATCCATTTTCCATTAATGTAGAAAAGTTTTTTATCTAACATGGCTAGCAAAATATCTTATCTTTAAGTTTTAGCAAATAAATTATTTTATTTTTTTTGTCCACGATGTTTTTGCATTCTTTGACCATATTTTTGTGTAACTCTATCAAAGATAATTGCAAGAGCTACGATTGCTAAGCCATTCATTAAACCTAATGCTAAATATTGGTTCGATATTGCTTGTAATATAGGAACTCCGAGTCCTTTTACTCCTATCATTGATGCAATAACTACCATGGCTAAAGCCATCATAATTGTTTGATTTACACCAGCAAATATTGTTGGGAGAGACAAAGGGATTTGTACAGATATTAGTTTTTGCAATGGTGTTGCACCAAAGGCTTCACATGCTTCAAGTGTTTCTTTATCGACTTCTCTTATACCAAGATTAGTTAATCTAACTACTGGTGGTAAAGCATATATGCATACGGCTATTAACCCTGGAACTTTTCCAATACCAAGTAACATTATTATAGGAATAAGATACACAAAGCTTGGTATGGTTTGCATCATATCTAAAATAGGTAAAACAGATTTTTCTACTTTACTAGATTTTGACATAAGTACACCAATAGGTATTCCAACAGCAATACATACTAGTGTTGCTACAGATATAATGGCAACAGTAGCCATACAATTTTCCCACATTCCAAAATAACCAATAACAATAAAACAGGTTATTGTTCCTATAACTAATTTAATACTTCTTGATCCAGTCCAAGCTAATAAACCAAAAACACCAATAACAATTGGCCAAGGAGTTATAATTAGTAATTTTTCAAGCCATATTAAAAATGCAAGTAATGGATCAAAAAAACCTTCTATTGTTTCGCCGTAAGCTCTTGAAAAATCTCTAAAACTTAAATCAATACCCTTTTTTAATTCCCTTAAGGAATCTCTGTCCATAGTTGGTATTTGATTTAAGAATGACATTGTTAATTCTATTATATGTTCCTATAAATCGAACCCGCTATTGAAGCGGGTTCGATAATTCTATTTTTTAAAGCGCTGCTTTAACTTTTTTAGCAACTTTGCCTGATACCCATTTAGTCCAAACATCTTCATGTTTTTTTAAGAACTCAATAGCTGCATCAGCTCCTTCGGCTTGGTTATCAGCCATATAAACTAACATTCCATTCATAACTTCACCTGGATAAGTACGTTTTTTAAGATATTTCATACCATCTTTACCAGCTGTCGTTTTGAAGTTGTCTGTAGTAATTGTGTAAACTTCAGACTTAATCCAATTAGATTTTTTTGGAGTTGCGCAATCTTGTTCAGCTTTTACCAAACATTTGTGCCAGTTATCATCACCACCCCATTTACCCATATCAAGACTTACCATTTGGTATTTCCCAATAATAGATGTTGGAGACCAATAATATCCAAACCAATTCTCGCCACGTTCAACAGCTTTTGCTATTGTGCCGTCTAGTCCAGCTTGAGAACCTGTTTCTACTATTTTCCATCCTTTAGCTTCCATGTCCCATCCTTTGAACATTTGCTTGTTTATTAATTCACAAGCCCATCCTGGAGGACATATATGAAAACCACCTTTCGATGCATCTTCTGGATGTGGAAATAGATCTGGTCTAGCCAAAACAGCAGCAGCAGTTGTTAGTTCGGGATACTTTTCTAAAGTACTTGGTGGAATCCACCATCCTTCACCTAAACCTTTTATTGGCGCTTTATTTACTGTGTGCATTCTTTTTTCATCTGTAGCTTTTGTTAAAGCTTCAAGTGCAGCATTTGCCCAAAACTCTGGAGCTACATCTGGTTCACCTTTTTCATTCATAGATGTAAAACTAGGCATTGTAGCACCTGGAATTAATTCAACTGTACAGCCATAACCTTTTTCAAGGATGACTTTATCAACTTCAGCCATCAAATTAGCAGAGGCCCAGTTCATATTTGCAATCGTTATATTTCCACAAGCTGCATTCGCATTTACGTTAAAAAACGTAAAACTTAAAACAACTATTGTAGAAACCAATAGATTTTTGATTCTCTTCATTTTAATCCTTATTATTAATTATTAATAAGTTTGCACTTAAACATATTAAAAAAAATATGTAAACCTAAGAACAACTTATGATTGCAATTTTTGCAATTTCATGTGAAGTTTATCTGCAAAATTGGAAAATTATGAAGTTAAAAAAAATAAAAACTTTTATTGTTGGAAATCCTCCTCCACATTTTGGTGGTAGGTACTGGATTTTTATAAAACTTATTACAGATAAAGATATTATTGGTTATGGAGAAATTTATTCAGTTCCATTTCATCCAAATGTAGTTTCTAAAATGATTGAAGATGTATTTGATAGACATGTAAAAGATAAAGATCCTTTTAAAATAGAAAAACTATGGAGAACAATTTACTCAAGTGGTTATACGCAAAGACCTGATATTTCTCTTATGGGTATAATTAGTGGCATAGAAATGGCTTGCTGGGATATAATAGGAAAAGAATTAGGAAAACCAATTTATGAATTATTAGGTGGTAAAGTTCATAATAAGTTACGTTCGTATACTTATTTGTATCCAAAAAAAACTGATAAAGCTGATGTATATACTAATGCTGATCAGGCTGCAGAGAGAGCGAATGAATATATAGAAAAAGGTTTTACTGCAGTTAAATTTGATCCAGTCGGTTCTTACACGCCTTTAGATCCAAGACAACTTTCTATCGAAGAAATGATAAAAGTAGAAAATTTTGTTAAAACTATTCATAAATCAGTAAATAATAAATGTGATCTTTTGATTGGAACACACGGACAAATGACAACAGCATCTGCTATTAGATTGGCCAAGCGTTTAGAACAATTTGATCCAATGTGGCTTGAAGAACCTGTCCCACCTGAAAATTACGAAGAGATGGGGAAAGTTGCAAGCTCAACAACAATACCAGTTGCAACAGGTGAAAGGTTAGCAACAAAATATGAATTTTCAAAAATATTACAATCTAAAGGTGCTAGTATTTTACAAATGAACTTAGGAAGAGTTGGGGGAATTTTAGAGGCAAAAAAAATTGCTGGCTTAGCTGAAACTCATTATGCGCAAATAGCTCCACATCTTTACTGCGGACCGATAGTAGGTGCTGCTAATATCCAAATTTCTGCATGCACACCTAATTTTCTTATTCTAGAAGGAATTAAAGACTGGGGAGGTTTTTATTCAGAAATATTAAATGAACCTATTAAATGGGAAAATGGTTTTATTATTCCTCCAACAAAAAATGGGTTGGGAGTTGAAATAAATGAAAAAATTGCAAATAAATATAAATACAGCGGGAGGAAACTACACCTCGAAATGGCAGAAATTTAAATTACTTACCTAAATACCCAAACTCTAAAGATGCATCAGTAACGTGATGGTATAAAGACTCGCCAAAGCTTCTTAGGGTAAGTAGATTAAATGTTTGAAAGTCTCTATCGACACAATCAATAACTAAATTTATTCCATGGAAAACAGAACCAGCACAATTATTTTTTTCAAGTTCATTTAAATTAATTGGGCAACCCTTTTTTAATACTTCTCTGGCTAAAGGTCCTTTAATTTGCATTACTGCTCTAGAGTGAGAAATATCAGTTATGGCAAAGTCTTTGTCATCAAATTTTTCATTAATGATTTCTATAATATCTTCACTTTTAGATACAACCAACCATGTATTTGGAGAGCTCCAAAGAATTCTTGTATTTTTATTTGATATTACTTTTAAGTTTTGTAAAGAAATCTCTAAATCATCAATGTTTAAACCTTTTAATTCTACCTTAGAATTTTTGAATTTATAAATCTGAACTATAGTTAAGTTTTTTAATTCAGTTATATTTAACAATTTGTTTTCATCTTTCTTATGATGATCTCCAAAAAGACCCTTTTTATGAATAGATTGTAGCGGAGAATTAGCTGTCATGATCTTACCCTTTTTCCTTTTGGGTCTACATAATGTGAAGATACTATTTCTACAGGTATGCTTTTATTTTTTAGTGGAGAAAGGGCATAAAGTTTCTCTCCTATTTTTTTCTTTCCATCTTTTAAAATAGCTAGAGAAAAAGGATTATTATATTCAACACTCCAGCAAGAGGCTGAAATATGGCCAAGCTTTAGATTGGGTAAATTTGCATTACTATCACTTACTAAGTAAGAACCTTCTGGTATCATTGTTTTTTTATCTAAAGGAATTACTCCAACAATTTTTTCTCTTTCAGGTTTTAAAAAAGCTTCTCTATTTAATGATCTTTTTCCAATAAAATCTTTTTTCTTACTTAACATTACATCTAATGAAAGATCAGAAGCAACAGCTCTTCCATCAATTTCTGATCCTGCTATGTGTCCCATTTCTATTCTTAAAGTAGATAGAGCCTCTGTTCCATAGGGTTCAATTGAATATTCTTTTCCAATTTCCATAATCTTTTCCCACATAAAAATTCCATATCCAGACTCAACGTTAATCTCATAAGCAAGCTCTCCAGAAAAAGAAATTCTAAAAATTCTTGAAGGAACTCCAAATAAATCTCCTTTTTTAAATCCCATAAATGGCAAACCATCATTCGAAACATCAGTTTTAGGAAAAAGTTTACTTAACAAATTTCGTGAATTCGGTCCAGCTAAAGCAATTCCAGCCCATTGTTCAGTGATTGACAAAACATTAACATTAAGTTCTGGCCAAACTACTTGTAAATAATATTCTAAATGAGATAAAACATTTACCGCTTGTGCTGTTGTTGTGGTCATATGGTAATGATTTTCAGAAATTCTTGTTGTCGTTCCGTCGTCAAAAACTACGCCATCCTCACGCAGCATTACGCCATAACGTGCCTTACCAACTGGTAATTTCATCCAAGCATTTGTATAAATTCTATTTAAAAATTCAGCGCTATCTGGACCTTTAATGTCTATTTTTCCAAGTGATGTGACATCACAAATTCCAACGTTAGTTCTTACATTTGTAGCTTCGCGCTTTGCTGCATCTGCTAAAGTTTCATTTCTCTGTTTATAATAGCGAGGCCTTAACCAAAGTCCTGCATCTACAAATACTGCATTATTGTTTTCATGCCATAAATGCATTGGAGATTTTCTTGTTGGGCGATAATTTTTACCAACCTCTCTACCCACTATTGTTCCTATAGTTACCGGAGTATATGGTGGTCTAAAAGTAGTATGACCTACTTCTGGAATTATTTTTTTTTCAATATTTGAAACTAATTGCAGACCATTTAAATTACTTGTTCTTCCTTGGTCAGTTGCCATACCTAATGTTGTATATCTTTTAACATGTTCGATAGATCTAAAACCTTCCCTTATTGCAAGCTCTATATCTGAAACATAAACATCATTTTGAAAATCAACACATCTTTTATAATGTTTATTTTTTGGAAGAGGCATACACCAAAACTTATCTTGTTTTCCTTTGCTTCTTTCGTTAGATGTAGGTATTGGTTCCTTTAAATTTTTCTCAGTTATCTTTTTCGACAATTCGTAACCTTTATTAAAACCATCTTCCAAAGCATTGTTTAAAGTAAATGATCCATTTGCAGATCCAATTGTGTTTTCATTTTGTTTTGATTTATCGGGTATAAAAGCATTAACCTTTTCATCAAATTTTAATTTGTTTCCTGATTGTGAAGAAAGATGAACTGTTGGCGTCCAATTTCCTGAAACACATATACAATCACAACTAACATTTTCTAAACTTTCGTAGGTAGATTTGTCTTTATTTAATTTTCCTATCAACGCAGAATTTACTTTTTTGTAACCCATAGAATTAACCACACCATGAGAAAATTTAATATTAATATCTAAATCTTTAGCTTCTTGAACGACTGAACTTTCAGAGTTTGATCTAATGTCTAAAACTAGTGGATTAACTCCATTCTTTTTAAAGTCTATAGCAGTTTCGTATCCGCTATCGTTATTAGTAAAAATAATTGGTTTTTTCCCAACAAGAACTCCATAAACTTTCATGTATTCTTTTGCTGCGGAAGCCAACATAACACCTGGTCTATCATTATTTCCAAAAACTAAAGGTCTCTCTATTGATCCTGTTGAAATAATAACTTCTTTAGCTCTAATATACCAAAGTCTCTGTCTTGGTATAAATTCAGAAGGATTTTCAATATGATCTTTGGTTCTCTCAAACATTGCAATCATATTATGATCGTAATACCCAAATACTTGTGACCTATTTTTTATAATTACATTTGGCATTGATTTTAGCTGCGATATTGTTTCATCTACCCAATCTTTTCCCTTTTTATTTCCAATAGTGACATCGTCTGTAAGTAAACTTCCGCCAAATCTTGGTTTGTCTTCTGCTAAAATTACTCTTGCTCCATTTTTTCCTGCCGCCAAAGCACTGGCAAGTCCGGAAGGTCCTGAGCCAACAATCAAAATATCGCAAAACTCAAATTTATGCTCATATCTATCTGAGTCTGGTTTTAATGGGGCAACTCCTAGACCAGCTGCTTTTCTAATAATAGGTTCATAAACTTTATACCAAAAATTTTTTGGCCACATAAATGTTTTGTAATAAAAACCAGCTGGAAAAAATTTACTCAAAAGATTATTTATTGCACCAAAATCAAAAGAAACTGATGGGAAACAATTTTGACTTTTAGCAACTAATCCTTCTACCAGCTCAACTGTTGTAGCTATTGCGTTAGGTTCTGTTTTTGCTCCATTGTATAATTGCACCTGTGCATTCGGTTCCTCAACTCCAGCTCCAACAAATCCTCTTGGTCTATGATATTTAAAACTTCTTCCTACTAAATGAATTCCATTAGCAAGTAAAGCAGACGCTAAAGTATCACCTTCATATCCAAAATATTTTTTTCCATTGAATTTAAATGAAATTTTTTTATTTTTATTAATAAAACCAACTTTATCTAATCTAAATTTTTGTATCATAAAACTAAAATTCCTCGTTTATTTTAGCAGTTTTGTATATTTCATGAGTAGCGGTATTTCTTAAAGCTTTAAACCACTGTCTACAACCAGATACATGATGCCAAAACTCAGAATGTTTTCCTCTGGGATTTTTTCTAAAATAAACAAAATCGTCCCATTCTTTGTCTGAAATTTCTTTTCCTAATTGCGGTCTTTTTACAGTTGCGTCTCCTCCATAAGAAAATTCAGTTTGAGATCTTTTTCCACAATAGGGACATTTAATTTCTAACATTTTTTATCCTATCCATGTTTTTGTACCTACGCCTTTTTCATCAATAAGATCTCCTGTGTTAAATCTTTTTAATGAAAATTTTTCATTTAACTTATGAGGTCTATTTTGAGCAATGGTATGTGCAAAAGTCCAGCCAGAAACTGGTGTGGCTTTAAAACCCCCGTAGCACCATCCAAAATTTAAATACAATCCTTCAATATGACTTTTATCAATAATAGGAGATCCATCCATTGACATATCCATAATACCACCCCAAGTCCTTAATATTTTTAATCGACTTAAATTTGGAAACATAGCAACGCCTTCTGATAAAACATGTTGTAATGTTGGCAAGTTTCCTCTTTGTGCATAGCTATTATAACCATCTAAATCTCCACCCATAACCATTTCACCTTTATCAGATTGGCTACAATAAAAATGTCCAGCACCAAATGTAACAACATGATCTAGAAAAGGTTTTACAGGTTCAGATACACAGGCTTGAAGCACATGTGCTTCTATAGGTAGTTTCATATTTAATTTTTCAGCTAAAAGAGAAGTACTTCCCGCTACACATAATCCTATTTTTTTTGTTTTAATATTTCCTTTCGAAGTTTGTACTCCTAAAACTTTTCCATTTTGAATATCAAATCCTGTAACTTCACAGTGTTGAATAATATCAACTCCCATTGAATCAGCTTGTCTAGCATAACCCCAAGCTACCGCATCATGTCTAGCTGTTCCACCTCGTGGCTGCATTAAAGCACCAAAAATCGGAAATCTTGCTGTTTCTGAAAAATCAGCAAATGGAATCATTTTTTTAAGTTTTTCTCTTCCTAACATTAATGCATCAATCCCATTTAATCTCATGGAGTTTCCTCGACGTGAATATGTGTTTAGTTGAGCATCTGAATGTGCAAGATTTATAATACCTCTCGGCGAGTACATTACATTGTAATTTAATTCTTGGGATAAGTTTTCCCATAATTTCATTCCATGCTCATAAAAAAGACCATTTGCATCCCACATATAATTTGATCTTAGTATAGTAGTATTTCTTCCAACATTGCCTCCTCCAATCCAACCCTTTTCAAGAATTGCGACATTTGTAATTTTATGCTCTTTTGCTAAATAATATGCTGTAGCAAGCCCATGACCTCCTCCACCAATTATTATGGCATCATACTCTTTTTTTGGAGTGGGGTCTCGCCATGCAACATCCCAATTTTGATGATTACTAAAACTATTTTTGATCAAACTAAATATTGAATATTTTTGCATTCAGGTAATCTAGTATAACCTTGCTAAATTGTAAAAGACCTTAAAAATATTATGTATACATAATATAGTTTTTTAGGTATAGGAGTGCCGATGAGCGCTGTAAAATCAGATATAGAAATCGCTAGGGCAGCTAAAATGCAACCTATTAAAAATGTTCTTGCAAAACTTAACGTTCCTGACGAACCTGAGGCTTTTAGCCCTATGGGTCGTCATATAGCAAAGATAAGTTTAGAATATATCAATAAATTAAAAGAAAAAAATAGTCATTTGATTTTAGTTACAGCTATTACCCCTACTCCTGCTGGAGAAGGTAAAACAACTACTTCGGTTGGTCTGAGTGATGGTCTTAATAAAATTGGAAAAAAATCTGTTGTTTGTTTAAGGGAACCAAGTCTGGGACCTTCTTTTGGAATGAAGGGTGGAGCTGCGGGTGGAGGATATGCTCAAGTAGTTCCAATGGAGCAAATTAATTTACATTTCACTGGTGACTTTCATGCAATTACTTCTGCACATAATCTTCTATCAGCTTTGATAGACAATCATATTTATTGGGGTAACAAATTAAATATAGATGTTAGAAGAATCGTTTGGAGGCGTGTTGTAGATTTAAATGACCGTTCTCTTCGTTCTATAAATATAAACCTTGGGGGAGTATCGAATGGTTTTCCAAGAGAAGATGGTTTTGATATTACGGTTGCTTCAGAAATAATGGCAATTTTTTGCTTATGTAATAATTTAAAAGATCTTGAAGAAAAAATTGGAAATATTACTATTGGATATACTAGAGATAGAAAGCCTGTTTATGCAAAAGATTTAAATGCACATGGTCCAATGACTGTTTTGTTAAAGGATGCAATAAAACCTAATATCACACAAACACTAGAAAATAACCCTGCTATTATTCATGGAGGTCCATTTGCAAATATTGCTCATGGGTGTAACTCTATAATAGCAACAAAAGCTGCTTTGAAGTTATCTGACTACGTTGTTACAGAAGCTGGATTTGGAGCAGATTTAGGAGCTGAAAAATTTTTAAATATTAAATGCCGCAAAGCAAATATTAAACCAAGTTGTGTTGTTTTAGTTGCAACTATTAGAGCATTAAAAATGCATGGTGGTGTAAAAAAAAATGAACTCAAAAAAGAAAATTTAGAAGCTTTAAAAAAAGGTCTACCTAACCTTGAAAGACATATACAAAATATTAAAAAATTTGGTCTGGAAGTAGCGGTTGCAATCAATCATTTTACTACTGATACAAATAAAGAAGTAAAAATTATAGAAGAGTATTGCGCTAAGCTAGGAGTTAAGGCAAGTATTTGTACTCATTGGGCTAAAGGTGGAGAGGGAACAAAAGAACTTGCTAATAATATAGTTGATATATGCGCAAAATCAAAAAAAAACGGATTTAAATTTTTATATTCTGCTGAAACAACTTTATGGAAAAAAATTGAAGCTATTGCAAAAGAAATTTATGGATCCAGTGAGGTTGTTGCGGATACTAAGATCAGAGAACAGCTTAAAAAAATGGAAGAAGATGGTTTTGGTAAATTTCCAATCTGCATAGCCAAAACACAGTACAGTTTTTCAACTGATCCAAATTTAAAAGGAGCGCCATCTGGACATGTTCTTCCAATTAGAGAAGTGAGATTATCAAGTGGTGCTGAATTTATAGTTGTTATATGTGGATCTATCATGACCATGCCTGGACTGCCAAGAACACCAGCGGCTGATTCTATTAAACTAAATGATAAGGGAGATATAGAAGGGTTATTTTAATTATTATTTTTCCTCGATAATAATTTTCTCATTTTTTTACTAAAATATTTTCTTACAAGAGTTAAAAAATTAATTTTTTTATCAAATTTAATTGGCTTTCCTCTACCTAAATTAATCTTATCTTCCCAGTAAATTTGCAATATGAGGCTATCTTCAAAAAATTTTTCAAGTTTCCAGATTTGTCCTACAGTTATAAATTTTTCTAAAACATCTGCTTTTTCTGTATAAAGTAATTGATTATTTATATCATCGAACTCAAACCACCACTTATGCCCAACATCTTCCTCATCACATCCAAATACCAAGTTATCATTAAGTTTAGTTGGTAATTCAATATATCCAGCTTTAGATATTCTTTCTAATTCAGAAGCAAAATCTAGTAAATTTGGAACATGTTCCAGAACATGAGATAAAATAACATAATCAAACTCTTTGTCATTAAAAGGAAGTTTTTGGTTTGGTTTAATTTGAGTATATTTTAAATTTAAATCTTTAAAATCTTTTTCAAAATCATCTACATCAGCAAAGTGATTTGCTTCAGTCCAAAAATTATTTAATGAGGATCCTAAATCTAAAATTTTAAGATGTTTGTTTTTTTTAAGCCAACTTTTTTGATAAGATCTTGTTGTTCTTTTTAAAGTCATAATAAAATAATCTAGAATTTAAATATTCTCCAAATAGTTCCAAAAATCAATTGCTAAATTTTTTCCTGTTAAATCTTTAAAATTTTTTAAACCTGTCGGTGAAGTAATGTTAATATCTCCTGTTAAATAATTCCCAATTAAATCAATGCCAGCAAAAACAATATTATTTTTCTTTAAACTTTTTGCAACTATTTTTGCAATATAAGTTTCTTTTTTATTTAAAGTAGTTTCTACAGCCTTTCCACCTTGTCCTAAATTACTTATTATAGATCCTTTTTTTGGGATTCTACGTATTGCACCTTTGATAACTCCATTTATTATAAAAACTCTCTTATCTCCATTTTTTATTTCTGGGATAAATTTTTGCACCATTACATGTTCATGTTTTTTCAAGTAATCTAATATTTTTATTTTTGACAAATCTTTATTGATAAAAAGAATATTTTTACCTCCATAACCATGCGTTGGTTTAATTACTATTTTTTTATATTTTTTTATAAATTTTTTAATCTCTTCAATATTTCTTGTAAAGACGGTTGGGGGCATCAACTTTAAAAATTCAATTGAATAAATTTTTTCAGGCATATTTCTTACGGCAAAAGGATTATTAACTATTTTTGTTTCTCTTGATATTTTTTCTAGAAAAAATGTAGCTGTAATATAATCCATATTAAAAGGGGGGTTTTGTCTCATTAAAATAAAACTAGCTTTTGATAGATTTAATGACTTAATTTTTTTAATAGTATAAAAATTCTTTTTTCTTTCATTAAATTTAACTTCTCTAGTTAATGCTTGAACAGAATTATTAGAAAAAGTAATATTTTTTGTTAAATAATAATAGATTTTGTAATTTCTTTTTTGGGCCTCAAGGGCAAGCAATAAAGTCGTGTCTGTCTTAGGATCAATTGTTTGAATTTTGTCACCTTGAATAGCAACTATTTTATTAAATTTTTTCATACAAAAACTCTAAATTTTTTTGTGCTTTAAAATTCTCAATTACAATACTGGCTTTGTTTTTATTTTTACTCAATATTCTTTCAATATTTCCTAAAAAAATTGACTCACTTTTTCCACTGCTATTTTTAATAGATCTGTTTTCCAAACCTTTTTCACTTAATTTTAAAAAAATTTTTCCCCATTCTTGTAATGTCTTATTGTTAATAGTAGTTCTTAAACCTTTTTTTGGTGCTTCAGCATACGCGTTAAGCACTTCTGAAATTTTCCAACGATTAGTTATTTCTAATGCTTCGTCCACGTTTCCATAAATTAAACCTGTGTAAAAAGCGGGGCCACTGCAGTGGCAATCCCACTCACACGTATCTAAAGATCTAATCTCAATATATTTTTTTAGACGCACTTCATTAAATACAGTTGCTAAATGTGTTTCAAAATCTTTTATATTAGGCTGTTCTCTATTTGTTTTTGATAGTTCACCTTCCATAAAATTTTTAAATGTTTTTCCTTCTGGCTTTAAATGATTACCATTTTTAAATATAAATAATAATGGAATATTAATTGCAAAATCAATATATTTTTCAAAATTCATATTTTCTAAAAAAGATTTTGGCAAACCTCCCCTTGAAGTATTTTGCCAAACATGTGATCTGTAAGATAAATATCCATTTAGTTTACTTTCTTTAATTGGCGAATTTGCAAAAATTGCTGTTGAAAGTGGTACTAAAAATGAACTTAATTTAAACTTTTTTATAAAATCTTTTTCAGAAGTGTAATCTAGATTTATTTGAGTCCCGCAAGTCTGGTACATCATCTCGAGGCTAAGGTTTCCATTTTTTGGCATTTCACCAGTCATTATTTCGTAGCGTTGTTTTGGTGTTTTTGGAACTGTATTTAGTTTAGAAAAAGGGTCAAAGCTGCTTGATAACATTTTTAAATCAAATTTTTTACATGCTTTTTGTAACTCATTTAAAAAATCATAAGATTCACTGCAATTTTGATGTATAGAGTTAAGTGGCGCTCCTGAAAGTTCTATTTGATTGCCAGGTTCAAGGGTGATGCTTTTTCCTTCTTTGTGGAGAGCTACAACATTGTTTTTTTCTTTGATTATTTTCCAACCAAACTGCTGGAGATAGTTAAAGATCTTGGTTGTTGTTTTAAAATCAATTCTTTTATTTAATTTATTATTAAATATGAATTTTTCATGCTCAACACCAATGCTAAGGTTATTTTCTGTTTTGCAACCATCTTTAAAATATTTTATTAAATCTTCTTTTTTTATCAATTATTTAGATGCCTTTTTTAATTGCAGAATAAATTATTTCTTTTTTTGTTTGTCCTATTATTCGTGAAACTTCATCTTTGCCTTTGTAAACTACAATTGTAGTCCAATGTTTTATACCTAATTTTTTTGCTATTTTTTTATTTTTACTTTGCTCGTAGCTTAAAAAAATGATTTCATCAAATTCTTTTTCAGCTTGATTTAAAACTTTTACCTGTTTGCTGCAAGTTCCGCACCAAACTTCATATGAATTAATAACAATCGTTTTTCCTGAAGCTTTTGCCTCTTCTAGGGTTTTAATTGAAAAATTAGTTTTTTTCTCAACAGCATTTGCTGATATGCAGAAAAGTACAAAAAAAGAAATAAATATTTTTTTAATCATTTTTAATATGTTTTAGCCAATTTTTAAGTTCAAGTGTTCTTATATCATCTTTAACTTGAATTTTAGCTTTTTCAATTACTTTTATATGATCGTTCATCTCATTTATATCTCTAAAGATATTTTTATCAATTAGCCCTTTTGACCTATGTTTAATAAGTTTAATCATATAATCGTAAGGTATTTCAGGATGGTATTGCAATCCCCATACTTCTGATTTTCCAATATTAAACTGTAGTGCCATAAACTTATTAATCTTATCACTTGCTAATAAAATTGAATTTGTTGGTGGGATTTCAACTTCATCATGATTAAAAGCTGGAGCTGTAAATTTATATGATTTTGATGAATAAAAATCATGTATTTTTCCTTTATCTGTTAACTGAATATCTTGAGCTATACCTACATGAGCTCCGTTTGGTGAAGTCCTACATTTACCTCCTGCGGCAATGACCGTTATTTGCAAACCCCAACAGCATGCAAAGATTTTTTTCTCTTTTTCACAACATTTTTTAGCAAATTGGATATGTTTTTTAATTTCACTACTGTTATCGTTAACTCTTAAGGTGCTTCCAGTTAGGATAATTCCATTATATTTTTTTAATGATTTTATAGTCTTAGAAACAGATTCATCATCTCCAGGGGCAACTATATCTATTTCAGAGTTTGGTTCAATTTTTCTTACATGTAGTTTAAAATTATCAGATTGAGAAATACAACCAGCTGCATCAAAATTAACATTTTCTTCATTTGTGTTGCCTTCAACAATTAATATCTTTAATTTATCCATTGCTTGATTATATGAAATTTTTAGTTCTACAACACATAAATATTGAACATCCGGGTATTTTTCTTAAATTTATAAAAGAAGACAATATTACAATAGATACTGTAGAATTGGATGAAAATGAAAAAATACCTAATCTAGATAAATATGATGCAATGATTGTGATGGGTGGTCCAATGGACACTTGGCAGGAAGAAAAATTTCCATGGTTAAAAATTGAAAAAGAAAGTATTCATAATTTTGTTTCAATTAAAAAAAAACCTTATCTAGGTTTATGTCTTGGGGCTCAACTTCTTAGTGAGGCGATTGGAGGTAGAGTTAGAAAAATGGAAACCCCTGAAATAGGAGTTTTAAACATATCAATAGATGATGATAAAACAATCTTTAGTGGTTTAAATAAAAATTTAAAAGCTTTACAGTGGCATTCTTATGAGGTGTCCGATTTGCCTTCAAGTGCAAAAATATTGGCATCATCACCAGCTTGTAATGTTCAAGCATTTTCATCAGAAAAAGCGTTTGGTTTGCAGTTTCATGTTGAGCAAACAAATGAGACCGTACCTCAATGGGCATGCGTTCCTGAATATAAATCGGCTTTAGAAAAAACATTGGGACAAAATGCTCTGGAAAAATTTAAAAAAGATGTTGAGGAAAATTTAAATACCTTTAATAAAAGTGCTAAAATAATTTATAACAATTTTAAAAAAATAATTTAAAAAGATACTCATGAAATTAAAAATTAATAGTAAAGCACCTAATTTTAAATTACCAAGTACTGATGATGCTATTTTTGAATTAAATAAAGTTAAGAAAAAAAATATTATTTTATATTTTTATCCAAAAGATGATACTCCAGGATGTACAATTGAATCTAGAGACTTTAGTAAATTAAATAATTTAATTACTAAAAATAATACACTCGTATTGGGAGTGTCAAAAGATAGTATTAAAAGTCATCTTAAATTTATAAAAAAATATAAATTAAAATTTAATCTATTGTCTGATGAAAAATTAACACTGATTAAAAAATATGGAGTTTGGGGGAAAAAAAATTTTCTTGGTAAAGAATATATGGGTATTATAAGAACTACATTCCTAATAAATTCAAAAAGAAAAATTCATAAAATTTGGTCTAATGTTAGAGTCAAAGATCATGCAAAAGAAGTTTTAAAAGAGCTTAAAAATATTTAAAATAACTTACCTTGAACGCTATGCTCGTACATAGCAACCATATCATCTAGAGTAGGTTTTTTAGGATTACCAGGTGTGCAAGGATCATCTAAAGCCATCGGTGACATTTTATTTATGTCTTTATCTGTTATTTTTGCAGAATCTATAATTGTGTGTGGGATTTTAATTTGTTCTCTTAATTCTAGAACCCAATCAACAAACGAATTAAATGATGCTTCTTTTAAATCAAGATATCCACTAAGTTTTGCGATTTTATTTTCTACTGCTGATCTATTAAAAGTAAGAACGTACGGCATAAAAATTCCATTAGAAAGACCATGATGAACATTAAATAAAGAATTAACTGGGTGACTTAATGAATGAATAGCTCCTAATCCTTTTTGAAAAGCTGTGGCACCCATGCTTGATGAAGTTATCATATGACCTCTGGCTTCTAAATTTTCTCCTTCATCAACAGCTACGGTTAACCACTTTTTAATCAAAAACATTCCTTCTAAAGCTATTCCGTCTGCCATAGGGTGATAGCCTGGCGCGCAATAAGCTTCTAGGTTGTGGGCAAACGCATCCATTCCAGTTGCTGCAGTTAAAAATGCTGGCATGCCTACGGTAAGTTCAGGATCGAGAATAGTTAATGTTGGAAGCATTCTGGGGTGAAAAACAATTTTTTTAACTTTAGTTTCGTCGTTAATTATTGCTGCCGCTCTTGATGTTTCTGATCCTGTTCCAGCTGTAGTAGGAACCGCTATGAAAGGTTTTACATTATCAGGATTAGCAATTCTATTTTTGGCCATAGATTCTACATAGTCATTTTCAATCCAAAACGACCCTCCGTCTGTGCAATCCCAAAGAGGTCTATTGAGAGCTGCTTGTAATACAATAGATTTTCCTACATCTAAAC
>Ga0209709_10001930_pt1 | contig 18595 bp, 21 predicted proteins | sample ArcticOcean_MG_C_2_FD_187435 | JGI IMG/M metagenome (GOLD analysis project Ga0209709, IMG submission 187435) | Marine microbial communities from western Arctic Ocean - ArcticOcean_MG_CB4_136 (SPAdes) (version 2) | ecosystem: Environmental > Aquatic > Marine > Oceanic | place: Arctic Ocean... | reverse complement strand
TATTGAAGTCACCGCTACGATCGCAGCCAAAACGAAAGTCATCGCCCACTATGAGGTACTTGACCGCCAGACCGTCACAGAGCACACGCTCAACAAACTCGCGGGCGGTGAGGTGACTTAATGCCCGATTAAACTGCAGGCAGACCACAGAGTCGATACCCAATTCCAGCAGTGCATCAACTTTTTCTCGCAACCGCATCAATCTTGCCGGAGCCTTTTCACCGGAGAAAAACTCCATCGGCTGAGGTTCAAACGTCATCACGATTGATGGCAAAGCTAGGGCAGCTGCTTTTGCTTTCACCTGAGCAATAATAGCCTGGTGACCCAGGTGCACGCCATCGAAAGAACCGATGGTCACGACCGAGCGTTGGTTACAGAACTTGAATCCCTGCAATCCACGAATAAAGGTCATTTTCCTCAGCTTTTCGGTCAACGTCATCACTCTCTAATGAGCAAACGAGTATACCTAGCAACGCACTGGAACGTAAGGGATAGGACCAGATTGGTGTAGTAATTTAAACTGAATAATTGCGCCTATAATCGCTACTGGTGAGCGGAGGTGGCTTTGGCAGGTCCGCGCAAATCAGCGACTCGAAATCCTGTCGCAAGCAAAGCGCCCGCATAGACAAGAAAACCGGCGGCACAGAGCGCAACAATATTGCCGCTGCGCTGCCACCAGGCCATTTTCTGCCATAAAACTTGATCCAAGGCACCGAGCCAATATCCCAAATATATTAGGACCAGCAGCATTAACGTCACCGCGCAGCTAAGGCTCAACGCGAAATTTTTCCACTGGCTCGAAGGAGTATAGATGCCCGTCTTACGCAAAAAAATGAATAGTAGTAACGCATTTAAAAACGCCGACACCGAGGTAGCCGCCGCCAAACCGACATGGCCGATCTGCCAGTAAAAATGCAATGGAATAACAAATAGCAGGTTTAGCACCATATTGGTGACCAGAGCGATCACCCCGATGCGCACCGGCGTTCGCATGTCCTGCCGGGCAAAAAAACCTGGCGCCAGCACCTTGATCAGCATAAAGGCGATTAAACCCACGGCATAAGCCCGAAGGCTCAGGGTGGCCATAGTCATATCCCGCATGGTCATAACGTCCCCGTAATAAAACAATGTTACCAAGATAGGCTCAGCCAGCAGCGTAAGCGCAGCCGCAGCTGGCACGGCAATTATCAGAACCATCTTTAACGCCCAATCTAACGTCTCTGAATAGGCCTCGATCGAGGCAGAGGCATGGTGCCGAGAGAGGTTGGGCAGTATAACCGTGGCAATAGCCACCGCGAAAACACCCAATGGCAACTCCGCCAGACGGTCTGAGTAATACAGCCAGGACACACTTCCGGTGGGTAAAAAGGTGGCCAGCATAGTATCCAGCAGCAGGTTAATCTGGCTCACTGAAACACCAAAAATAGCAGGGCCCATTAACTTGAGAATCTTGCGCACACCGGGATGCTGCCAATCAACCTTGGGGGTTGGAAGCATGTGAATACGCTGTAAAAATGGCAGCTGAAAAATAAACTGTACGACTCCCGCAACAAACACACCCCAGGCCAACGCAAACGCAGGCTCCTCAAACAGTGGCGCGGCAATCAGTGCCGCTGCAATCAAAGTTAAATTCAATAGCATTGGTGTCACTGCGGGTACCGCAAAGCGGTCATAGCTATTGAGTATGCCCCCAGCCAGACCCGTCATAGAGATAAATAAAAGATAGGGAAAGGTGATGCGCAGCATTTCAGCGGTGGCAGTGAACTTTTGTGGATCATCAAAAAACCACTTCGGCGCGAAAATTGCGGCCACCACAGGTGATGCTACTATAATAAATACGGTCAGCCCCAGCAGCGTAATACCTAAGGTGCCGGCAACCCGATCAACTAGCGCCTTGACCGCGGCCTGACTCCCCTTCTCTCGATACTCGCCAAGAATAGGCACAAACGCCTGCGCAAATGCGCCCTCGGCAAATAGACGGCGGAAGAAATTGGGTATTTTGAAGGCGACAAAAAACACATCAGCAAAGGCGTCAGCCCCGATAATACGAGCAAAGATAACATCTCGAGCCAGACCCATAACCCGAGACATCATAGTAAAAAAACTGACCACGCCACTAGAACGCAACAGACCACTGTCTTTTGCCTTAGGCTCTTTTTGCGCCGAACTCTGTGTCAATTATCTGCCCTGTAGATCTATATTAATGGCTGCAGTTTACCGACCCACACCTCCATGGCCAAGCTAATCTAGCAATCTCCAAGAACTATAATAGATAGCGAATAATTAGCCATAGTGTCAGGCGCCCTGACTAAGAGCGAATCAGGCAGTATAAAGGTATAAAAGTGGGTTGAATTTCGCAATTAAACCCTGTATATTTCCGCGCCTTTGGTGTGACCCAATTTAGAGAGGAAATTTAGGTGGCAAATTCAGTACAAGCTAAAAAACGCGCGCGTCAGAACGAGAAAAGTCGTCAGCATAATGCCAGCCTACGCTCGATGGTTCGCACATATATTAAGAAAGTTGATGCAGCACTTGCTTCTGGCGATCACGCCAAAAGCCAGGAAGCTTACGCAGCAGCGGTGCCGGTCATTGACCGCATGGCTGACAAAGGCATTCTTCACAAGAACAAAGCTGCTCGTCATAAGAGCCGGTTGAATACCAAGGTTAAAGCATTGGCCGCGTAACCATTTCGCTTAGCATTAGAAAGCCGGTTCATGCCGGTTTTTTAATCCCTAGTCTATTTAGCCGTATCGTCACGAAACCGCCCTATGCCGCCGTCACCGTTACAGGCACGCCATTTAAAGCAGCATTACCACTAATCTGATCAATACGTTGCTCATCTGTCAGATCGTTACAGCTAACCCCTTCCTGCTCACTCGCAATAACCATACTAACCCCAGCCCGCTTATGTCCCCAACCATGAGGCAGACTAACCACCCCGGGCATTACTTCATCGCTGGCGAAGACCTGAGTCACCACTTCACCGACCCGAGATTCTATGCGTACCTGTGATGCATGTTCCAAGTTGCGAGCCGCTAGATCTTCTGGATGCATCAACAGCTGCCAGCGCGTCTTGCCCTTCACCAAACGATGGGAGTTGTGCATCCAAGAGTTATTGCTGCGAATATGGCGGCGACCAATAAGTAGTAATTCATCAGGTGCAGTCATTGCCTCATCGGCGCCAAGGCGTTTTAAATCTTTCGTTATGTAGTCTGCTAGCAAGGTTATTTTACCGTCACTCGTACAGAGCCGTTCGGGCAGACTAGGCACCAATTTACCAATATCCAAGCCATGGGGATGCTGCTTAATTTTATCCAGAGTCAGCTCTAGCTCATGGCCAGCGGCCGCACTGTATGGCCCACGCTGAATACCCATATCAATCATCTTATCCGGCGATGGCAGTGACTTAACCTCTATGCCCTTGCGCGCAGCAATCGCCTGCCCCAGTCCATTGAAAATCTCCCAGTCATGCAATGTACCCGGAGCAGCCTCAAACACGGGTTCATTGAAGCGCGCCGTGTTATGCACCGCCAAACGATGGAAGGCGATATCGTAATGGTCATGCTCTAGCGCACTGGTGGGCGGTAAAATAATATCCGCATGTTGGGTAGTTTCATTGATATAAAAATCAAGACTGACCATAAAGTCTAAGCCCGCAAGGGCACGATCGATCTGCTGACCATTGGGGGCCGAGAGCACTGGGTTACCGGCAATAGACACTAGAGCGCGAATCTGACCCTCACCCTCAGTCAACATCTCCTCAGCCATAACGGATGCGGGCAACTCACCAGCAAATTCTGGTAGCCCGCTGACACGGCTATGGAACGCTGCAAAGTGCCCTGCACCAGGCTCCCCAGGCTTAACAAAACCAAAGGCGGGCGACGACGCCATCATGCCACCACGGACATCAAGGGAATGGGTAAGGATATTAATCATATGAATAGCCCACTGACACAGCGTGCCATAGACCTGCACCGAAACACCCATGCGGCCATAGCACACAGCGCCCTCTATATTGGCCATATCGCGGGCTAGCTGACGAATCTCTTCAGCCACAACACCGGTTCGCTGTTCGGCTAACTCGGGCGTAAAGGGCTCACAGGCGATGCGCACATCATCGACCCCAACCAACAGGTCGGTAAGGTGCCCAGTGTGAACCAAGTTCTCCGAAAATAAGGTATTAAGCATAGCCATTAACAAAAAAGCATCGGTGCCCGGGCAAATAAATAAATGCTGATCGGCAATCTCGGCAGTCTCAGTGCGTCGCGGATCTATAACAACAAAGCGCCCACCGCGCTGCTGGATCGCTTTAAGGCGCTTAGGCACATCCGGCACCGTCATAATGCTGCCGTTAGAGGCCAGAGGGTTGCCGCCAATAATCAGCATGTAATTTGTGTGGTCAATATCGGGCACAGGAATCAGCGACTGATGACCATAAAGGCTTAAAGACGTTAAGTGATGAGGTAATTGATCAAGGCTGGTGGCCGAAAAATGTGTCTTGGTTTGCACCGCTTTGCGCAACACACTAGCGTGGGTCATACTGCCATAATTGTGCACATTAGGGTTGCCCGCAAAAAAGGCCACCGCATCGACTCCATGATGGTCTTGCACCGCCGTCAATTTTTCAGCAACGGTACTAAAGGCCTCTTCCCAACTGATCTCAACCCAGCTACCACTCTGTTTTTTAACCGGCATACGCAAACGATCGGGGTCGGTATAGATATCTTGCATCGCGGTGCCCTTAGGGCAGATATAACCGTGGCTTAGGGGATCGTTTTTATCGCCTCTAATAGATACCACTTTCTCGCCGCGGGTCTTAATCTCAAGGCCACATATGGCTTCACATAGGTTACAGGCGCGGTAGTACGTTTTAGTCTCGACGGACATCTTATAGTCTCTGATATTTAAATATCCCAGCATCGTAACCGAAAACATCAAGAATTTGCCGAGAAAGATTGTACTCAGACGGCAATCGGCACAGACGTCGCCTTAATTGAGCTAAGAGCCTAAACTGTTACCACCAGATTATCACGGTGAATAAGCTCATCGTCTTCGAGGTAGCCCAGAATGCCAGCGATCGACTCCGTGCTCTGGCCCTGTATGAGAGCGGCCTCATTGGCGTTGTAATTAACCAGACCACGGGCAATCTCAACACCATCAGCATTGACACAACTGACCAGATCACCACGGGTGAACGTGCCAACAACTTGTCTAACACCCACTGCCAAAAGGCTGCGACCCTGCTGCGTAAGCACCTTTACGGCACCGGCATCTAGCACCAACTGGCCCTTCACCTGCAAGTGTCCGGCCAACCACTGCTTGCGGGCAGCCAGAGGCTTTTGCCCGGCAGACAAAAGCGTGCCGACCTCATCGCCTGCAGCCACCTGATGCAAAATATTGGCATTGCGGCCACCCACGATTATCGTGCTGCAGCCAGAGCGAGCCGCCAAACGAGCCGCTTGGAGCTTGGTAACCATACCTCCGCGACCAAGCGTGCCACCGCTACCACCAGCCAAGGTATCCAGAGAGGTGTCTTTGGCCATAGCCTGAGAGATTAAACGGGCATCTAGCTCTAGATCCGGATTGGCACTGTAAAGACCGTCTTTATCAGTCAGGATCACTAGTATGTCTGCATCAATTAAATTGGCCACTAGAGCCGCCAAGCTGTCATTGTCGCCAAAGCGTATTTCATCCGTCACCACGGTATCGTTTTCATTGATGATAGGCACAACAGTCAAGCTCATCAACGTTTGCAAGACACCACGAGCATTTAGATAACGCTGACGGCTAGCCATGTCATCGTGATCGAGTAGGATTTGCGCAGTGAGCCGGTCAAAACGCTGAAAACTACTTTCGTAGGCCTGAACAAGCCCCATCTGACCCACCGCAGCGGCCGCCTGGAGCTCATGGATGCTATCTGGACGATTCTGCCAACCAAGACGCACAATGCCCTCAGCGATAGCACCAGAAGACACTAGAACCACTTCCTTACCCTGAAGGAGTAAGTTGGCAATCTGATCAACCCAACCATCGATAGCATTGCGATCAAGACCAGCGCCATTATTGGTCAACAGCGCGCTGCCAATCTTAATAACCCAGCGCTTGGCATCTTTAGCAATCTCTCTAGTCATAACAATCTCTCTAGTCATAACAATTACTCGGCATAGACCACTTCGACATCACTGTCGTCGTCATCATCGGTTTCAATCTGGATCCGCTTGCGCGCCTGATGCCTTTGCAGGGATAGCTCTTCAATACGTGTTCGAGCCTCGGATTGCATCTGCGCACGTCTCTCACCCGCCTGCTCTTCCAACTCCGGATCAGCCCTTTCCTGCTGCCGATGATCATCGATATACTCCATAATAGCAGCACAGAGATCCTTGGTACCCTCAGAGGCGAGGCCAGACATTTTAAATACAGGCCCCTGCCAATCCAGATAATCGACGACCTCTTGGCAACGGGCATCGACCTCATCGTCAGGCAGCAGATCAAGTTTGTTTAGTACTAACCAGCGATCCCCCTCAGCCATGGTTGGACTAAAGATACGTAATTCATTTTCAATCACCTGGGCATTCTCGCCGGCGGTCGATTCATCGTAGGGCATGATATCGACAAGATGTAACAGCAGTCGCGTACGTGTGAGATGTTTTAAAAAACGAATACCCAATCCGGCGCCTTCCGAGGCCCCTTCAATCAAACCTGGGATGTCCGCAACGACAAAGCTTTTGTCACCGCTCATGCCCACCACCCCGAGGTTCGGCACCAGGGTCGTAAAGGGATAGTCGGCCACCTTTGGGCGGGCCGCAGATACGGAACGAATAAAGGTCGATTTTCCGGCATTGGGCAAGCCCAGCAACCCAACATCGGCCAACACCTTTAACTCCAATTTAATTTCGCGACCCTCACCGTCCTTACCCGGTGATGTCTGTCGCGGCGCACGATTTTTACTCGACTTGTAGCGTGTATTACCCAAACCATGAAATCCACCCTGAGCCACCTTGAGACTCTGGCCCAACTCGGTAATATCCCCGAGTACCTCGCCAGTTTCATTGTCGAGGACCGTCGTGCCAATGGGGACGAACAAAATAAGATCTTCTCCGCCACGGCCCGTGCATTCTGCACTGCTGCCCTGGGCACCACTCTCGGCTTTAAAATTACGGGTGTAACGAAAATCTATCAACGTATTGAGGCCGTCAGCCCCCACCAAGAATACACTTCCTCCGTCACCACCGTCACCACCATCCGGGCCACCTTTGGGGATATATTTTTCACGACGGAAACTCAGACAGCCGTTGCCACCCTTGCCCGCGAATACTTTAATTGTTGCTTCATCAACGAATTTCATAGCGTTAGTTTACAGTTGTCAAAAGGGTTGTGCCATTGTGGAGGGAAAAGCCGGATGCTTCGGGGCGCATTATTACTAAAGGGGGTACTACAAGCAACCGGAACCTCAGGTAATTAAGGTATTGCATAGAAACACCAATCTATAGCAAAATGCCCGCCTAAAATGGCATTGCACAGTCGCTGAAGTGGTCTAGACCATCAACCAACCAGTATATGTCGACGACTATTTTAATTTACTGATTATGGCGGAGCCAATCAATGACAGTTATTCGATGGGTCTTGGGACAAATTATTTTGCTGCTGGATTTTCTCACCTCACCCAAATCCGTGGCCCGCACCCCTGCCGATCAGCAAGCGATAGATGAGGTCACTGCCAGCATGTCGATGTATCAGTTTAAGACCTGCCCTTTTTGCGTCAAAGTCCGTCGTCAACTCAAGCGTCACGCGTTAAACATTGAACTGCGCGATGCGAAAGGTAACCCTGAATTGAAAGCGGAGCTAGTCCGCGAAGGCGGCCACCACAAAGTGCCCTGCCTAAGAATCGAAAAGTCCGACAATTCTGTGCAATGGCTATATGAATCCAGCGACATTATTGCCTACCTGAAGCAGCAGTTTAATCTGGTGTAACTTTAGAGCCTGCGCTAGCTTCCCAGGAGTGCCCTAATGGCTCGTAAACAGACGACCTAGCTCCCATAGCCCTAAGGGGTAAGTGAAAGGCAGCTTACTCGTGTACCCCTTTTTCTGCCTGAGATAACCCGCGCCCTCAAGTGCGGAGAGATCACCTCCGGTGCAGCAAGCCCTTTCGATTGGAAATATCGCAGACGAAAAAAAAGCCCCAACGGGGCTTTTCCTAAGAAGGGGTCGGCTCAGGCTGAAACCACCTCTGCATATTTGCGATTCAAAGGACCTTTCTTGACAAACTGCACAGTGCCAGTCGCTTTTGCAAATAACGTATGATCTTTACCAATGCCGACACCATTGCCAGGATGAAATTTCGTTCCACGCTGACGAACGATAATACCACCTGCATTGATTGCTTGGCCGCCATACACCTTTACACCAAGGCGTTTGCTTTCTGAATCGCGACCGTTACGAGTACTACCACCAGCTTTCTTGTGAGCCATTACTATATCCTCTTGGGATTACCCGGCGTTGATGCCAGTAATTTTAACTTCTGTATACCACTGTCTGTGGCCCTGTTGTGTGCGCGAATGCTTACGACGACGGAATTTAATGATATTCACCTTATCGCCACGACCGTGAGACAGAATCTCAGCAGTCACTTTTCCGCCCTCAACGAGGGGCGCACCAATCTTGACCTCGGCACCTTCGCCGACCATCAAGACCTCTTCAAAATCGATACTGTCACCAGTAGCTATATCAAGCTTTTCAAGAAGTAAGGTTTCACCCTCAACCACTCGATGCTGTTTTCCGCCACTTTTGATTACTGCGTACATTGTCTGCTCCAAATTATGTGTGGCCACAACGCTAGGGGCCAAATTCCGTCGCTCAAACTGCCATGGCTTTAGGCCTCTGCGAAAGGCGGCAATTCTAATGGAACAGCATTTGCATATCAAGTGTTAAAGCAGCAAATATGCCTCTAACCTAAAGCCCGTTAGCAAATGGGCTGGAACACCGATGCCACAGCTCTTTTAAAGGCTGTTTCCATCGCCGTTTTTAAGCCAAATCAATGAGGCAGTACGCCCAGTTTTCGGTGCCCTCCGATAGGAGTAAAACCGCTCCGGCTCAGAAAATGTGCAAAATTCACCGCCATAAACCGCATTAACGCCACAGCTTGCGAGTTCAGCGCGGGCTAAGGCATAGAGATTGGCAAGAAATTTACCTGATTGCAGGGGCACAAATGCCGCCTGAATTGCCGCAACCTGCACGGCATCCTGAGAATTTTTGACAAAGGCTGGCAGCAACTCCGCGCCAACCTCATAGACCTTGGGGCCTATTGCTGGGCCCAGATAAGCGATCACAGACTCGGGACGATCAAATTGAGCGACTGTTTTTCGCAATATGCCATTGCAGAGTCCACGCCACCCAGCGTGCACCGCTGCCACCTGGGTCCCTTGATGATTACAAAAAAGTACTGGCAGGCAATCAGCCGTCATAACAACGCAGGCTCTGTTGGCCTGACGGGTCTGGCTAGCATCGGCGCGGGGTACCCCAAGACTTTCCTCAACGAGAACAATATCGGTGCCATGGCATTGATCCAGCCACAGGGGCTGTTGCTCAAGACCCAGCTTGGCCTGCAGTACCTGACGATTTTTATGCACTGTAGACTCGTTATCGTCCACATGCAGAGCCATATTGTTAGCTTCGAACGGCCCCTCACTGACACCTCCAGTTCGCACTGTAATGGCCGCGCCCACTGCCTCTGGTGCCGGCCAATCGAGCGACAGCACATTACTCACTTGCAAGAGCTGCCAACAAGACTTCCATGTCGTCGGGCAGCTCTGTTACCCAGCTGACAAATTCACCTGTAGCCGGATGAATCAAGCCTAATTCTCTGGCGTGCAAGGCCTGGCGGGCTAAGCCCTGAATGGCTTCACGAAGCTGCTCTGGGGCGCCTTTGTGAATACGGAAACGGCCTGCGTAAACATCGTCGCCGACAATAGGGTAGCGAATATGTGCCATATGGACACGAATCTGATGGGTGCGTCCAGTCTCAAGCCTTAAGCGCACGTAGGTGTGGCCTTCAAATCGTTTGATCACTGAATAATGGGTGCGTGCCTGCTTACCATCTGAGATCACGGCCATTTTGGTACGTTGCTTAGAATGCCGGCCAATGGGTTGATCCACCGAACCGCCAGCGATCATCACACCAATGACCACCGCTTCATACTCTCGTTTGACCGTGCGCGCCTGAAGCTGTTCCACAAGATGCGTGTGCGCCTGCAAGGTTTTGGCCACGACCATCAGGCCCGTGGTGTCCTTGTCAAGGCGATGCACAATACCGGCCCGCGGCACTGATTCCAGTTGCGGGCAATAGTGCAACAGCGCATTGAGCATAGTGCCATCTCGGTTACCCGCGGCGGGATGCACCACCAAACCAGCCGGCTTGTTGACCACGAGTACATGATCATCTTCATAAACAATATTGAGGGGGATATCCTCGGCAACCCATTTGCCTTCTGGCTTCAACACAACACTTATGGTGAGTATCTCGCCACCCAGCAATTTTTGCTTAGGTACCTGCTGTTCACCGTCAACAAGCAACTGCCCGTCTTTGATCCACTGCTGCAGTCTGGACCTGGAGAAATCGGCAAATAATTCGGAAGCCACTTGATCTAGCCGTCTACCGCAATGGCTGCGTTCAACCTCCATTGACATCTCAATGTTGGCAGTGTTTTTCTCTTCGCTTTGGGGTTGATTCACACAAATATTCCAATTTCTGACTAATTGGCGCCTTTTAGCGCTTAGAGATATCGACTACCGAAGATTAATAGGCTTAACTTAAATAGTGCGCTGTGGTTAAATACCGTCGTTCGTCGAATAACCAATCGACTCCGTCTTTGTCTGGGAATATTACATGAAATACATCGGGTTTATTTTGTTGATTTTAAGTTTATCGCTAACCTCGGGTTGCTCCTGGCTGGGTTGGGGGGACGATGAAGAGGATAGCGATGAGACGGCTGACTTTACGGAGAGAGACTTTTACGAAAAAATACAGGGCAGCCTAGACGGCAAAAATTACACGGTTGCGATCCGCAACTTGCAACTTCTGGAATCCCAGTTCCCCTTTGGGAAATATGCAGAGCAGGCCCAGTTAGAGCTTATTTTCGCTCAGTACAAGTCGGGCGATCATGAGAGCAGCATTGGTTCAGCCGATCGCTTTGTGCGCCTGCACCCTCAGCATCCTAATGTCGATTACGCTTTTTATGTCAAAGGTTTGGCAGAGATTGCCCAGACATCCAGTTTTTTCGGTGGCTTTATTCCCACGGATAAAACACAGCGCGACATAGGCACGGCTCGCGACGCGTTTGGAACGCTTACCGAATTGCTGGCAAGATTCCCGGAAAGTCCCTACGCCCCAGATGCCCGAAAACGGCTCGTCGACCTGCGCAACCAGTTAGCCCGTGCTGAGATCCATGCCGCTAACTATTATTTCGCTCGTGGTAGCTATTTGGCAGCCGCTAATCGCGGTCGCTTTGTGGTTGAAAACTTTCAGCGCTCACCTGCTGTACCCGATGGTCTAGCAGTAATGGCTCAAGCGTACAACATGTTAGAACTGCCAGAATTGGCGGAACATGCTGTCACAGTGTTAGCAGCGAATCATCCGGAATATCCCTCTCTCAATGAGAATGGTGAGTTTGATTATGAGAAACGTCTACTAGAGTCCGGAAACTCGGTACTGGAGAAAATGACCTTTGGTCTGATCAAGCAAGACCAGCCACCGGCTTTTGATACCCGACAAATGTACAACAAAGCTGCTCGAGACGCTGGGGTAGCTGAGGAAGGAGATACCTCAGATGGCCGCTCAGTTTGGAGCTGGTTAACCTTCGGTATCATGGACTAGTCATTCGTAAAATAGAGGATCGCATCAGTAGCATATGAATAAACAAGATATTATCGATGCTATGCGGGTGCTGCCTGAAATCGATGCCCAGTTTGAAATTGAACGTCGCATTGCCTTTATCCAGAATCAACTTGCCAGTTCAGGCCGCAAATCTCTCGTACTGGGCATAAGCGGCGGTGTTGATTCAACCACCTGCGGCCGACTCGCTCAACTTGCCATAGACGGCCTCAATCATCAAACCGAAAGCAACGCTTATCAGTTTATTGCCGTTCGGCTGCCCTACGGCATACAGATGGACGAAGCAGACGCGCAGACTTCACTAGATTTTATCCAGCCGAGCAAACGCCTCACAGTGAATATCAAAGCTGGTACCGACGTCATCAGCGGAGCTGTCTGCGCCACAATGAAAGACAATGACATGTTGACAGCACATGAGGCTATCGACTTCGCGAAAGGCAATGTTAAAGCCAGACAGCGCATGCTGTCCCAGTATCATATCGCTGGTATGGTAGGCGGGCTGGTGCTGGGCACCGACCATTCAGCAGAAAATATTACTGGATTTTATACTAAGTTTGGCGACGGGGCCTGTGACCTTGCACCCCTGTTCGGCCTTAGCAAAAGGCAGGTTCGTCTGTTGGCCACGACGCTCGGCGCACCACAATCCTTGGTAGCTAAAGCCCCAACTGCCGACCTCGAGTGCCTGAGCCCGCAAAAGCAAGACGAAGATGTTTTGGGCCTACCCTACAGCGTTATCGACAACTTTTTGGAAGGCAAAGAGGTCAGTGCAGAAGCCTCTGAGCGATTAATTAGCCTATATGAAAAAACTCAGCATAAACGTCTGCCAGTCATGACGATCTATGACGAATAAAACCAGAAGACTGACCCTACTCGCTCAACAGATAGCCGTACTAACAATATCAGGGGCGAAACAATTAGCCTGCCAGGATTATCTAACATGAAGGTTGAAGGCTACATCATTCATCTAAAGCGCGCCAAAGCTCGCCTACCACAGGTGAAGAAGCTAAGTGCATGTCTGCCCGTTACCACTCATGTTATCGACGCGGTGGACGCGCAACAACTCAACGCAGCCCAGAAACGGACCCATCAGAAGAACGTCTATCGCCCCCGCTACCCATTTGCTATGCGACAGTCAGAGGTTGCCTGTTTTTTAAGCCACAGACTGGTGTGGCAGACACTGTTAGACAGTGATAATGATGCGGCTCTTATAGTAGAAGACGATGTTTATATTGACGACGCAGACTTTAAGCCCGCCTATGCCCTTGCCTGTGAGTATCTCGCGGACAGCTATGTCCGGTTCCCCAAAAACCTAAATGAACGGCCGTTTAAGTCCATTGCATCCATAGGTAACACAAGACTATTCCACCCAGCTTCAATTGCCCTGGGCATGCAGTTGCAGCTGGTGAGTCGCGAGGCCGCAAAACAGTTACTCAAAGTTACCGAGAGTATTGATAGGCCAGTGGATAGCTTTCTGCAAATGCGCTGGCTCACCGGTGTATCGTCGATAGTCATTTCTCCATCTGGGGTCACTGAGATCGATGCCCAGCTCGGCGGCACAACCATCGGGCAAAAAAAATCCCTGTGGGAGATTCTCCACAGGGAAATTATGCGACCGATTTACCGGTTTAAAATATATCTGCTCTGCAAAGTCCACCGCCCCAATGCCACCTAAAGAGCTGACAGTGTTCTCGCCGAACTAGGCAGGGGACATCAAGAGCCGAAATGCATGACTATTGGTTCACCGTTAAACGGAAGCGTTCAGTGATGACTAGTTCAAAATCCCCTCGGCATAGGGAAAGCCCTCACCCACAAAAACATAGCGGTTAGAGGTAAAGCCGTTAAATTCTGTGGCTGTAGACGACCCATACCCTCCCATCAAGCCGAACTCTATCCAGTCACCCTCTGCAACATCCTCAGGTAGCATGGGTTTGTGGGCCAATATATCTATCGAGTCACAGGTAGGCCCCCAGACAGTGAATGGGGCACAGTCACCCGTTAACGCTTCAGCCCCTCGAAAAGCCCTCACGGGGTGCACGATCGGCGAAAATAGTTGTTCCATAAACCCGCCATAGACACCGTCATTGATAAACACTGTTTGGTCATCACGCCGATGTTTCACTTGGCACAGAAGTGAAATGCAGCTGTCGACCAGACATCTGCCAGGTTCGCTGATCAATGTCGTTTCGGTGCCACCAAAAGCACTCTCAAAAGCGTCACCAATAGCACTAAAATAGTCCTGTAAGTCCGGTAATGATTCCCCCAGGTAACGACTAGGAAAACCCCCACCAACATTCAAAGAAACAATAGGAACACCCGCTGCCTTGACAATCTCGGCCGCCTTTTCAATGTATTCTCGGTATGCCCCGGCATCTGTACACTGTGAGCCCGGGTGAAAGGTCAGCCCGCAGCGATAGCCCGCCGCCGACACCTTCTTGAGCAACTCGATCGACAGCGCCTCATCGGCGCCAAATTTCTCACTCAGGTCATACTTTGCGGTATTGGTCGGAATCTTGAACCTGACAGTTAACTGCACCGATTCATCGACCCCAATAATCGATTGAATCTTTTCAAATTCCCGCACATCGTCCAGCGCGTAACTCTTGACGCCATAGTCATGGTAGGCCTGAGTGATTTCGTCCCTCGATTTGACTGGGTTGTCATACATGACATAGGCATCAGGCATAATGCCACGCACCAGCGCTACCTCAGCGATAGAGGCTACATCATAGGCACGAATACCACAGGCGGCCAGGGCATGAACCAGTTCCGGTGCCGGATTAGCCTTCACGGCATAGGCGACGACGCCCGAAAAGCCGCTGATAAAGCGTTGTACCTGGTTCTCCAAGGCTTGCTTAGATAGACAGTAAAACGATTCTATTGGCGCTTCCTGCGCAATGAACTGAGCGGTACTTGGGTAGCGGTTTGTCACTAAAGACTCCTTAATATGGGTCGTTTACTTGGCCAATAATCGGCGTATGCCGCGTTGTTAATATACAACATTAGGCGTTTATCCATATTGGTATTTATCAAGTATTTAGCTCAAATACCATGCAGACTATGGCTATCAGATGCGTCATTGCCAGTGACAAGCACGAACCTTTTTCATGAAAATGAGATCACCGTTACAGAACATATCCAACGAAAAGCTCCGCGGATTCAGGCGTAAGTATAAACCCTGTTCTGCTGATAATTGATAAGCCTAGTTATCGAACCCTACCAACCTCTCTTCTCAATAAGCGCTTATATATACTTTTTCCTGCACTGCTATTGAGTCACCCTTCCATATATATCTTCAAAACGAACAATGTCATCTTCACCAAGATATAATCCCGTCTGAACTTCTATTAACTCCAAATCGACTTTGCCAGGATTTTCCAATGCATGAACAATACCCGCTTGAATATAGGTAGACTCATTTTCGGCAAGTAAAAAAGTGCTTTCACCATTTGTTACTCTGGCAGTCCCAGACACCACCACCCAGTGCTCTGATCTATGGTGGTGCATTTGTACACTTAATTTAGCCCCTGGCTTGACCGTAATTCGTTTAACTTGATAACGATCCCCGCTATCAATAGAATCATATTTACCCCAAGGGCGAAAAACTTCGTGGTTTAACTCCCACTCCCTTCGTGAACGAGCCTTTAAGTTCGCGGTAATTATTTTCACATCCTGAACACTGTCTTTATGTGCCACCATAAGTGCATCTTTAGTGGAAACAATGACCAAGTCGTTCACGCCAATGGCAGCCACTAACCTCTCATCTGTTTTTACATAGGAGTTATGAGTATTATGGAGGATTACATCACCATGAGTAGAATTTCCATCGCCATCCTTTTCGCTAATATCCCAAAGTGATGACCATGAGCCTATATCACTCCAACCAGCATCCATCGACACAACAACTGCCTGTGAGGTTTTTTCCATTACAGCATAATCGATAGATTCAGCAGGGCATGATTCAAACGTTTCTTTGTTAATTCGCAAAAAATCCAGATCAGCCTTAACATCCATAACCGATGCCTTACATTGCTCCAAAATGTCGGGACGGAATTTGTTTAGTTCTTCAATATAGCTGCTTGCCCTGAATAAGAACATCCCACTATTCCAGTAGTATTCCCCTGAAGATATATAGCCCTGAGCCACTTCCAAACTTGGTTTCTCTGCAAACTCATCTACCGTAAAACCTTCACCAAAATCATTACCACGCTTAATATAGCCATAACCTGTATCCGGTTCGCTTGGCACTATTCCAAAAGTTACGAGCTTTCCAGCCTCTGCAAGAGGGATTGCTCGCACAACAGCCGCATTGAAAGCAGCTTCATCTTGTATAACATGGTCAGCAGCAAGGACCAGCAATAAGGGATCATCTTTTACAGTTAGCGCAGCCAACGCAATAGCAGGCGCAGTATTACGGCCAACCGGCTCAAGGATAATGGATCCAAGTTTATCAATTTCACGAAGTTGCTCAGCAACAAAGAATCTGTGCTCTTCATTACAAATAGTTATTGACGATTGGATATCCAGTCCCGAGAGTCTCTTAACCGTCGCCTGAAGCATAGTGTCTTCACCATGCAACCTTAGAAACTGCTTAGGGTGCGCCGCCCTAGAGAGTGGCCAAAGACGCGTGCCAGATCCTCCTGCCATAATGACCGGAACAATACTCACATTAATTCCTCGCTCTAAATTATCTTAACAAAACAGTACGTATCTACGGCTTAATTATTCTTTTACAGCCTCTAGAAACTCCAAAAAATATCTCTCTAGAACACAACACTAGCGGTTATCGTGCTCCAAGAGATGTTAAGCATTTACATAGTCACTCGCCGAAGCCATTGAGCAAGATCAGCCTCATCAAGCTTGGATTGCGACAGTAACACTATTTTTTGCCCCATGATAACGCAGCTTCAAGTGACTTATCACCCGCCATTCTTTGAAGCTCATTAAGCTCTGACACCTCATATCTCGTAATAATATGATCAACCGAAAGCAATAAAAAGCTCATTTGTCTTTCAGGTAATCCACTACCGGCTGGGTGATTGATTTACGAGACTTAAGACTGTGTCTTATTTTTTCAATCGATGCCGTGCGATGCTGCTCATTGGAGATCGCCTCAGCGGGCACAAAATAACCCACGAGGACTGAGTTTTTTAAGACTGCCACAGGCTCCCCGCCTGATTTTTCTAGAACCTTGTGAGGTTCTCGCATCTCGGTCATGGATGCAATATTTCGGGTCAATAGAGTCGCCATAGCAAACCTGTGCTTCAGTAATAGGCCTTTAGATGTAAATTAAAATGTATATTTTATCTACTGTAACATTTCATCCTATAGCTGAAGCGCTCTAAGTACACGACTACTCGTAATGAGTCCACAGCCGCAATATCTTGACAGCCTTTTCCGTCTCTAAAACCTGATAGACAAGCCGGTGCTGAATATTAATCCTTCTTGAATAAGCACCGCTCAAGTCACCCACCAGCTTTTCGAAAGGCGGCGGAGTTTGGCATGGATCAGACTGGAGAATCGTTAATAATTGCTGCGCTTTAGTTTTTAATCCGGACGATGCTAGTTTTCGTGCATCCTTTTGGGCCTGCTTGGTGTAATACAGCGTCCACATTACCAATTTAATTCAGTTGCAGCGCTGTCAATACTCTCCTGCATACCCTCTACAATTGATTCGCGCATCCCTGGCACCGATAAGAGATGCAATGTTTCGTTGATCGCATTCCAATCATCTTCAGCCAAAAGAACCGCATTGCCACGCTTGCCCGTTATCACCACCGGCTCATGGTTGGCTGTCGTATCATCGATCAGTTTATACAGGTTGGCTCTAGCCTCAGTAACATTCAGTGTCGTCATAATTAAATCCTCTTAAGCAAAAGGTACGCTAAACCGTACGTTATGTCAAGTTCACCTGAGTTATCCTCCACCAAAAGTTGATAGTCCTATTTATCACCATTTAGTATTCCTACACACGAGCAGTTAGAGAGCCTTGGTATTTTCAACCAGCCAAGCGCGCAAATTCTCAAAAGTTACACTCGATGTATCGTAAAGCCCTAAAACAAATTCTTGCGTTTTTTCATCACTCGCAGTGATATCCAACCCATTGATTGCTAAAAATACATAGGTCGCCGCGAATGCCGTTCGCTTATTACCGTCAACAAAAGGATGGTTCTGGGAAAGACTTTCCCACAAGGCTGACGCCTCATCGATTAATGTCGGGTAATACCCCGTTTGAGGCCGGAACAAGGCTGCCTCCAAAAGGCCGGGATCTCTTATCCCCTCGCCACCACCATAACGCTCTATCTGATCTGCATGAATAGCCAGAATGTCATCGACCCTAATATAGTCAAAGCTCATTGCGCTAACTTTTTATAGAGACCTGAAAAACGTTCGGTACTTTTTAGATAAGCGGCCATCACATGCTCTCGGCCTGACACTCCATTTTTGGCATCTAAATGGTCCCGAAGAGCATCCTCGACCACGGCCTGGATCTGCCGACCCTCTGACTTAGCAAGCTTTCGAACTGAGTCTAAAAGGGCTGAATCAACCTGAGTCGCAAATTTTTCTCTTGCTATTGACATCACCGCACTCCATCATGAAATTTCATTTTTTATCATGATAAATCTTGATGGCTGTATTTGCAAGGCTGTTAACCCGCTATAACAGTATTTATCGCATGCCATGATTTGGCTTTGGCTTCGTTTTGTTAGT
>Ga0209709_10001929_pt1 | contig 18597 bp, 14 predicted proteins | sample ArcticOcean_MG_C_2_FD_187435 | JGI IMG/M metagenome (GOLD analysis project Ga0209709, IMG submission 187435) | Marine microbial communities from western Arctic Ocean - ArcticOcean_MG_CB4_136 (SPAdes) (version 2) | ecosystem: Environmental > Aquatic > Marine > Oceanic | place: Arctic Ocean... | reverse complement strand
TGCTACGACCAGCTATGGTAAAAGTCCATAGTGAATAGAGACTGGCTCGACAAAGATTTCTATAAAGTTCTTAATGTATCCCAAAATGCATCAACAGATGAGATTAAAAAGAACTACAAAAAATTGGCTAGGGAAAATCATCCCGACCTAAATCCAGGTGATCCCGAAGCTGAGAAAAGATTTAAAGATATTTCTGAAGCAAGTTCTGTTCTGACAGATGATAAAAAACGTCAAGAATACGATCAAGTAAGAGCTATGGGCCCTTCTGGTTTTAGTGGTCAGGGTGGTAGCTTCAATACAGAAGATCTTGGGGATGTCTTTGGTAACTTAGGAGATATTTTTGGTTTTGGTGGAGCAGGAAGAAGAAAAGGGCAAAGCTATCAAACTAACTTAACCATTTCATTTATAGAGTCTGCATCTGGCTTAGAAACAAATGTTCCTTTAAGAAAAGAGGTTGCATGTTCGGACTGTAGGGGAAATGGATCAGAAAATGGAACTGCCTACCATACTTGTAATATCTGTGGGGGGTCTGGTCAAACTGCATCAAATCAAGGTTTCTTCTCATTTGCTCAACCATGTCAAGCATGTAGAGGTCAGGGAAGCGTCATAGACAAACAGTGTAAAACTTGTAAGGCCAAAGGGGTTGTAATCAAAAGTGAAACTATAAAAGTTAAGATTCCAGCCGGTGTAGACAATGGAACAGTTATTAGGTTACGTGGATACGGTGGAACGGGTGACAATGGTGCTCCCGATGGAGACCTGCTAGTTCAGATAGCAGTTGAGCGGCATAAGTATTTCAAAAGAAATGGAAGTGATCTAATATTGGAAGTTCCCTTACTCTTTACTGAAGCTGCATTGGGTTCAACAATAAAAATTCCAACCCTAGAAAAAAAGATATCGTTAAAAATTCCTTCTGGGACTCCTAGTGGTAAAACTTTTAAAATTAAAGGAGGGGGTATAACCCCCCAGGGAAGAAGATCGGGAGATTTATACGTAAAAGTATATTTAAATCCTCCTGAAAACCTCTCAAGGTCGGCAAAAAAACACTTGGAAAGCTTTCGGGATCAATTTGAGTCCGGAGACACTCCAAGAGCTTATTTATATGAATAAGGAAAGTTCAACTGCAATTTATTTTATATCAGTAGCTTCTACACTTTCAGGCATACACCAGCAAACTATTAGAACTTATGAAGAAAAGGGTCTTATTAAGCCTTACAGAACTGGTGGAGGAACTAGGAGATATTCTCAAAGCGATATAGATAAACTAATTCAGATACAAGATTTATCTCAAAGGGGGATAAACCTAGATGGTATAAAAATAATCTATGAAATGAGAGATAAGATTGAAGAGTTTCAAGAAAGAATATTATCTTTAGAGAATGAAATTTCTAATCAAAAGGTTCAAACAAATCAAAATGAAAAAGATATTCATCAAAGTTATAAAAATGAAATTGTCAAAAATTCAAATAAAGATATAAGAAAAAATACATAGTAAAAAGGATTAAGTTTTGGATGTTTAACAAGAACTACTCCCAGGAAGATAAACTTATAAATCTAAACCTAATTCTTCAGCAGTAAAATTCCATAGTCTATTTCTTAAATCTTGATTGTAAACAAGCGTGTTGTGTTTCATTGTTGTTGGTTTTCCATAAATACCAAATAACTTAGGAGCGAAGGTTTTATTTGCAGAAACATTAACTTTTTTTATTGCTTCAATAATTGAGTTTGTCCCAGTAGAAATATCTGTGGAAATGTAAGTAAATAAGGATTTTTTTATTTTTTTAACTTCATATGGTCTTGATTGTCTAGATTTAGTAATACCTGGATGGGCAACCGTAATAGACACCTTATCATCAATTCTTTTTTCTAGCTCAAGAGCAAACATTGATCGACAGAGGTTAGTTAAGTTGTACCTAGCACTTGGTGAGAAATTATCTTCACTATGCATATTTTCTAAATTTAATTTTCTAGCTAGGTACATTGAAAGACTCGAAACTTGTACCATCCTGCCATTTTTTTCTCGTAAGTTATCAAGAAGTTTGAGTGTAAGTCTATATGAACCAAAATAATTGACTGATATCATTGACTCAAAACCTTCTTCAGTGTGTTCAAAATCTTGGTAAATTAATCCTGCATTGTTATAGAGAATATCAACACCGTCATATCGCTTAGATATTTCATTTGTAAATGTTTCTATGCTTTTAAGATTTGCAAGGTTAAGTTCAAGAAATGTTGCATCCTCTCCTAAAAAATTTTGTGCTTTTTCACCCTTTGTCTTATCTCTACAAGCAAGTACAACTTTATAATTATTGTTAATTAGGCGTTGAGCAACAGAAAGCCCTAATCCTTTATTTGCACCTGTAATTATTGCTGTTTTTTTCATTTTTTTTATTAATTTCTTTAATTGTATACTTAAAGAAATGTATTATTTGTTAGCATCTGTATTGGTTCTAATTGTATTAAGGTACTTTAATCTTATTCCGAGTTTGTCTAACAAATTTTGGAGGTATGTTGACTATGTTTTTACTGTGGCAGCTTTTGTAGTTCTCCTCTCAAGAATCCCACCCTTCTTTTCAGGGATACTTTTAAGTGGTGTTGTTTTTATTTTCTGGAAAAAAGGCTGGCTTGATAAATTCCGTTAGGGAATTATTTGAAGTAAAACGTCTACTGGTTGGTTTATCCAGATATTAAATTCCTCAATCATTTCATCAGATGATTTTCCAAAATTAGCTTTAAAAGCATCCTCAAAACCTAGAGATTCAAGCTGAGACCAAAAGTCTACTCTAAAGGTCTCTTCGCTAGAGTTGTGAATTAAATAAGCAACAAACCAAGTGTTAATTGCATAAACATCTAACTGTTCATTGAATCCCAATACTCTTAAGCTTCTTCCGTCATTTAAATAATCTTGAATTCCTAGAGCGTTTCTTTCCATTGCTTGTTTTAAAAAATTTTCATTAACACCGGGTTGCTTAGCGTACCAATATAAAGCCATGTACTCTGCGCCACCTTCCATTAAAAATGGAACTTGTACTTCACTATTGCTGAAGTAAACATTTCTATTACTTTTCCTCCAATCACCAGTATCAATGGCAGGTACTGATAAAAGGCTATGTTGATAGACATGAAAGTATTCGTGCAGAACTACTTTTTTATAGTCTTCTTCTTCAGGTCCAGGATATCTTGCAGACATAAGTAAAGCGCTAAAATAGTAATCTAACCCTTCCTTAATGTAGGTACTAACTGAAGAACAACCATCAGTTACACAGTTATAAAAAGGTGACCATCCCTCTCCAGAGCCATAAGGATCTCCATTTGCACAATCCCATTGTGTATTCCAACTTGGATCTTTCTCAGCACGAACTTCACACCATTTTTCATCTAAACCTATAGCTGCTTCGGGACTAGATCCAATTATCCATAATTCAAGTGGTCCATAGTTTCCCCATAATTCAATTGCCTTATTAACCCACTCGACTGTTACATCTATGTGTTCTTGTGTTACGTCTGCTGCAGCATATACAATAGGTTGACTGACTGTTTTGCCCCAAGCTATTTCTTTAGCCTTAGCAGTTTCAGTAGGTGTTGTTTCCTCAACCGTTTCCTGTGACTCTGTAGCAGTTTCAGTAGGTGTTGTTTCCTCAACCGTTTCCTGTGACTCTGTAGCAGTTTCAGTAGGTGTTGTTTCCTCAACCGTTTCAGAGTTTCCTCCACAAAAAGATAATAAAAGTAATAAAATTATGGTTTTTTTCATTTGTAATACCTATTGTTCTTTAATAGCCAAATAATTCCAAGTCCAAAAGTTATGGTAGCTATTATGACACTGAACGTTGGGAAATTCCATGAAAAAATTAATGAAAAAATAATTATGAAAACTACAAATATCACATTTTTATTTTAATAAGCTAACGTATTCATCATGAAAAAAATTGAAGCCCAGTTATAGATAGTTTGTCTGATATATAAACTTGGTCTATGAAAAATATTCTAAACAAAAATAAATTTAAAAAATTTCCAATAATAAGTCTGTTAATTGTAGCTATGTGTGGTGGTTCATCTACTACTGTTGAAACCTCTGAAGCACCCCCCGTTGAAATAGATACTGAAGTTGAGGTAGACAATGATTTCAATGAAGAAAATCAAAATGAAGAAAATCAAAATGAAGAAAATCAAAATGAAGAATTTGTAGTCCTTGAGTTTGATTTAGATTATGAGATAAATAAAATATTCAGCTGTTTGGACAGTAAAGGTGTTGGTGGCCTCCCGTATCCTGAAATAAACACTTCTGAAATTGTTGTCCGATTTGATGATGGTTACGATGAAGCCTTTTTCGACCTTTTTTACGCTTTGATACCTGAGTGTGAAGAGGAACTAGAAAAAGATAAAATATATGCTCAAGATGAGGGTAACCAAGATGAGGGTAACCAAGATGAGGGTAACCAAGACGAAGGTAACCAAGGGTCCAATTCGAATAGAGATACAAGTAACGACACAGTTGTACAATTTGAAATTGTTGACACATATCCACATGCTGCTTGTTTAAATACTCACTTAGATGTTTTTATTAATGTATTTGGAATCTATGTAGTTTCAACATCAAGCATTCCTGAGGTTTATCAACAACATACAGCTAATGTCTTAGCTCAATATATTGATAATGATGCTGATGGTGTTCCTGATGATGAGAAGATAATTGCTAACTTGAGAGATCGACTCGCTGTGTTTCCAGTTTGGACTCCTGAACTTCGAGAGAAAGTATTTTCTGAGCCATGTGATGTTCACACTGCCGCATCTATGTATAGAGGCAATAGTGATGATGATTCTGATGCATGGGCCCTTAATGGAGGTATCACCTCCACAAATAATATTAATACTAGGTCTGGTGTTAATTGGGATACCAATCTTGAGGAAGTGTGGCACTTAATTTCATCTGCATATTATCAGGTGTATCCGGAATATTTTGCTGATGGACGTGATTGTGAAAGTTGCACAGGAGAATATAGTAAATTAACGGATGCTCTTGATGCTGCTAGAGGAGGAAGATTTTTTGAGGCACCTTCAAAATATCCCGAAGGGGCTTGGTACACATATGATATTCCTTATGTAGGGCAAGCTCATGAGTATATGTACTGGATATTAATGGCTAATTTCAATGCCTTAGATCCATCAATTACAACTTATTGTGAGAATGTCTATGATGAGTGGAAAGGTGGCTGTAATAAAGAAGAGCTAAAACAAAAAGATGTTTTGGCCTATGATTTGCTAAATAATTATGGTTTTAAAATTCCTACAGTGATTCCAGATGGGAACTATAAAGGTAATTCTTAAAAATTTCTTTTTTTTACTAACTCTCTTTTGTTATTTCTAAAACCTGGCTGGAAAGATTTTTTAGATTTTTGTTATTAAAATTTACTATCCATAAAAGAACATATAAAACACCTACTATGAAAAATAAGAAAGCATAGCCTCTTCCCGGCCCAAATCCTACCAGTGGAGATAAAATATCTACATTTGCTGGGTAAAAAGTAAACTCTAAATAATCTCCTAGAGGTCCTGCAATAACAACTCCTAGTGGTCGTAACATTTGAGCAATGGTACCTCTAAGCGCTAAAGCTCTACCTCTTATATCTTCAGTAGTAATGGCTAGCCATGCTCCGGAAGAGACTGTGTATTGAACTGTTCCACTTACTCCTGCAATAATGCCGTGTACACATAAAAGAAATACACTAGGCCTGATTGAGCCTAGTATCAAACTTAAGCCACCTAAAAGTCCCATATATATAGCAACCTTGAAATTTCCTTGAAGCTTGTCAGCTAGTCGTAAAGAAATCACTGAACCAAAGAGAAAAGCTAGGCCGACACTTGACTCAACAATACCAAGTCCTCTTGCATCCGTGAAACTTAATATCATTGGAGGTAGTAGTACTGAAGTAAAGCCCCATAAAAAATTACCTATTGAAAGGATGGATACTAAAGCAAGTAACCCTTTTTGTTTTTTTAGCCAGTTGTAAGCTTCAACTAAATCAAAATAAATATTTCTAAAACTTAACTTACCTTTAACTTTGGCTTTCTTGCTTTTGAAGAAAATTATGGTTGCTATGCCGAAGAGACAAGTAATCACATCAACAAGTATTACTCCTGGTAAACCAAAGAATGAATATATAAAAGCTCCACCTATTGGTCCAATTAAAACAGAAATTGCTTCTGCACTTTCAAATAAAGCAGAGATTTTTGTTACTTCATTCTTTTTTACTACATCGCCTAAGAACGCACTCCAAGTTGTCCAGTGAGCTATTTCAAAAATTCCGAATACAAGAGCAAAGGGTATAAGAAGAGTTAATGTCAAAATATCATTTAATGCAAGGTATCCAATAATACACATCAGTACGGCAATCGTTAAATCAAAAATAATTATGAGTTTTTTTCTTGAAAATCTATCTGCAAGCACCCCTCCAAAGGGCCCTGTGACAACACCAACTATTGCAACAATAAATAAAATTGTAGAAAGTGCACTGGCTTTTCCTGTTGTCTCATATATCCAAACCCCAATAGCAAAGAAAGCCATAGATGAACCTGTCCAAGAAATTGTTTGTCCAAACCAAAGTAGATATATTTTTTTTTCCACAGCCAACCAATATTAACTGAATCTAAAATAAGGAAAGAAATTTAAAAAAGGATGAAATGAGTATTGCACTTATTACAGGTGGTTCCGGACATGTAGGTGCCAACTTAGTTAGAGAATTAACTGCTCGAGACTATAAAGTGAGATGTATTGATTTTGATGGAGATCATAGAGCCTTTGAGGGTTACGATGTTGAACTCATTAAAGGCAGTATTGCTGATATTGAGTCTTTAGATAAAGCCTTTGATGGAGTGGATGTTGTTTTCCACACTGCTGCAATCATAAGTTTAGAGAGGAAAAATAAAAACCTCATTCGCTCTGTAAATGTTGACGGTACGAAAAATGTATGTGAAATGGCTCTTAAGCACAAAATCACCAAATTAATTCACTTTTCATCTGTTGATGCATTTATTCGAGAACCTTTGGATGCTCCTTTATTAGAAGATAGACCTCTTGTTGTTGATCAAAATACTGTTCCTTACGACTTATCAAAAGCAGACGCACAGAGAATAGTTCTAGAATATTGCGATCGTGGTCTTGATGCTTCAATCATCCACCCTTCAGGAATTTTTGGCCCTAATGACTTTAAACCAAGTTTGTTTGGTCAGGAGTTCATAAAAATTGCAAAGGGACAGAGGCCTCTTAGTGTCAATGTTGGTTATGACTATGTTGATGTTCGTGACTTATGCGTGACAGCAGTTAACTGTATTGAAAAGGGAGTAAACAAGCAAAACTATATTGTTGGTGGTAATTATATGGACTTTGTTTACATGGCTGATGTAATGTCTAAAGAACTGGATAAGAAACTAATACGTGGAACTCTTCCTTTTTTTACTATCTATCTATCACTTCCAGTGTATTTTTTAAAATCACTGTTTAGTGAAGCTCCGAGAGCAATTACTCTTGACTCAATTCATACAATTAAAGTACAGAATAAGAATATACCAAGTCAATTAGCAAAAGAACAATTGAGGCATAAACCTAGAAATGTAGAAGATACTATTGCAGATACTCTACAATTTTTCAAAGATTCTGGAGCTTTAGCTTAAATACAATAGAAATCAGATTCTAGCTAGTTAAAAGTCTGCTAGTAGATATTTTTAGCTATTAATTGTCTACTATTTGAATTTCTTAAAAATAACTTATATGTTTGGAGTAAGAACATGTAGGAGATTTTTATGTTAAGTAAAGAAGCCGTTAAAGCAAGAAATAAATATTCAAAACTTGGATCAGTTATTTCATGGTTTGTATTTCATCCTAGAAAAGTAAAGATGTGGAAAGTTAAATTACAAAGATTAAATTTCAATTTAATTGGTAAATTAAATTCAAAATCAGATGGAGCTAAAAAAGAAGAGCTCTTGCTAGGAGGTATAAGGACTTGGAAAATAACCACACCGAATTCGAATCCTGAAAAAATTCTACTTTATTATCATGGAGGGGCCTATCAGGTTGGAAGTCCCGAAGGTTATTATCCTATGTTGACCCATCTGGCTAGAGAAACAGGCTTTACTATTTATATTCCTGATTACAGACTTGCGCCAGAGCATTATTATCCTGCACAGCTTGAAGATGGAGTCAAAACTTTTGAAGCACTTATAAATGAACAAGGTTATTCACCTAAACAAATAGCTTTTGGTGGTGACTCTGCTGGTGGAAACATGTCACTCGTAACGCTTTTAAAACTTAAAGAAGATGGAAAAAATTTACCGAATGCAGTAATTTGTATATCTCCGTGGGCTGATCCAGCTGCAACTGGAGAATCTTATAACGAAGAAATGTGCTCTAAAGATTTATTGCTGGGACCTGTTTTTACAAAGATGTGGAATGAGTATGGTATTGATGGTTTTGGAGGTTATTTTGTTCATGATGATGACCTAGATGCAGATAATCCATATATATGTCCTATAAAAGGAGACTATACAAACTCTCCACCAATAATGGTTCAGGTTGGAGGTCATGAATTGCTAATTTCGGATTCAAGAACTTTGAAAAATGTTTTTGATCGAGATGGAGTGACTTATGAATACAAAGAATGGGATGAATTATGGCATGTTTTTCAGCTTGAAGCCGAAATGCCTGAGTCTGTTGAATCATTTAAAATGTTTGGAAGTTTCTTAAACAAGCATATTAAAGTTTCTGTTTAAGATTTTTTGATTAAATATCTTTTACTTTTAAAAAAGAATTTCCGATCATTATTGATTCTTCACCATGATGATTTGCTGTTTGTGCAATTATTTTTACGACCTCTTTTGATTTATCAACATCGCAAATGATAGAAAGTTCTACTGATTCCTCAGCTTTACCTTTCCACATACCTTCGAGTTTTAAAATAGACCAACTGTCAATTACATTCAAAAGCTGTTCTTTAGAGTCTTCAACAACTTGTGGGACAGTTCTAATTTTTAGTTCTACATCAAACATTTTGTTAAGTATGACAGGTGTAAGGTGTTAACTTTATAATTTATTAATTAATAAACTTTTGTATATACGTATATAAAGCATAAAAGAAAAACCCCTAGTTTCCTAGGGGCTTCTCTAAAAGTCGGCAGTGTCCTACTCTCCCAGGGGGTTGCCCCCCAAGTACCATCGGCGCTAATTGGCTTAACTTCCGTGTTCGGGATGGGAACGGGTGTATCCCAATTGCTATCACCACCGTAATAATCAACTTCTTTAAAATTCTATAGCAAGCGTTCTTGTTCAGTATTCAGTTCAAGCCCTCGACTTATTAGTATCAGTCAGCTACATACATTACTGTAATTACACTTCTGACCTATCAACCTCATGTTCTATAAGGAGTCTTAATCGGTTAACCCGATGAGAAATCTCATCTTAGAAGGGGCTTCGCACTTAGATGCTTTCAGCGCTTATCCCGTCCGATCGTAGCTAACCAGCGGTGCTCTTGGCAGAACAACTGGCACACCAGCGGATCGTTCATCCCGGTCCTCTCGTACTAGGGACAACTTTCTTCAAATTTCTTACGTGCGCGACGGATAGGGACCGAACTGTCTCACGACGTTCTGAACCCAGCTCGCGTTCCTCTTTAATAGGCGAACAGCCTAACCCTTGGGACCTGCTCCAGCCCCAGGATGAGAAGAGCCGACATCGAGGTGCCAAACACCCCCGTCGATATGGACTCTTGGGGGGTATAAGCCTGTTATCCCCGGAGTACCTTTTAGCCGATGAGCCATGGCGCACCCACATGCAACCATGGGATCACTAGTTCCTACTTTCGTACCTGCTCCACTTGTTTGTGTCACAGTCAAGCCACCTTTTGCACTTACACTCAATGCGTGATTGCCGTCCACGCTGAGGTGACCTTAGAGCGCCTCCGTTACTTTTTAGGAGGCCACCGCCCCAGTGAAACTGCCCACCATACACTGTCCCTGATCCAGATAATGGATCTAGGTTAGAAGGTCAATATGGATTAAGTGGTATCTCAAGGTCGACTCAATAACAACTAGCGCTGCTATATCAAAGTCTCCCACTTATCCTGCATAATCAATACAAACATTCAATATAAAGTTGCAGTAAAGGTTCCGGGGTCTTTCCGTCCTGTCGCGCATAGTGAGCATCTTTACTCACATTGCAATTTCGCCGAGTCTCTGGTTGAGACAGTACTCAAGTCGTTACACCATTCGTGCAGGTCGGAACTTACCCGACAAGGAATTTCGCTACCTTAGGACCGTTATAGTTACGGCCGCCGTTTACTGGGGCTTAATTTCAAAGCTTCGCCGAAGCTAACCTCTCCACTTAACCTTCCAGCACCGGGCAGGTGTCAGAGGATATACGTTGTATTCGAACTTTGCATCCTCCTGTGTTTTTGATAAACAGTCGCTTGAGTCTGATCACTGCGGCCCATTCAAGCTCATGAAGTTAATCAATCACTTTACTTGGGCGTTCCTTCTTCCGAAGTTACGGAACTATTTTGCCGAGTTCCTTAACCAGAGTTCTCTCGCTCGCCTTAGTATTCTCTACTTGTCCACCTGTGTCGGTTTGGGGTACGTGCACTATATAAACTAACTAGAAGGTTTTCTTGGAAGCATGGAATCAATGACTTCGCCTAAAAGCGGCTCGGCATCATGTCTCAGGTTTAATGATCGATGGATTTACCTGTCGATCACCCTACGCATTTACCCCAGGTCAACCATCGCCTGGGCTCATTTATCCTTCTCCGTCACTCCATTGCTAATCTAATAATATGTGGGTCGGTAGGCCCGAAGGCTTTCCTTAGCGACATATATTCGATTTTGGCGCTTATATAGTGGTACAGAAATATCAATCTGTTATCCATCGGCTACGTCTCTCGACCTCGTCTTAGGTCACGACTAACCCTGGGCGGACGAACCTTCCCCAGGAACCCTTGGACATTCGGCGGAAGAGATTCTCACTCTTCCTTCGCTACTCATGCCAACATTCTCACTTGTATGGTCTCCACAACTAACTCTCGTTGCTGCTTCATTGCCCATACAACGCTCTCCTACCCATCATATTTCCTGGATCGAAATCTGGATTAATAATATGATGACAAAGCTTCGGCTGTATATTTAGCCCCGTTACATCTTCCGCGCGAAAACATTCGACCAGTGAGCTGTTACGCACTCTTTAAAGGAATGGCTGCTTCTAAGCCAACCTCCTGGCTGTCTGAACACTTTCACATCGTTTCACACTTAATATACAATTAGGGGCCTTAGCTGTTGTTCTGGGTTGTTTCCCTCTCGTCCGTGGAGCTTATCCCCCACGGGCTCACTGCTATATTTAAACACTTTGGCATTCGGAGTTTGACTGAGTTTGGTAAGCTTGTTGGCCCCCTAGATCAATCAGTGCTCTACCTCCAAAGCGCAACATATAACGCTGTCCCTAAAGACATTTCGGAGAGAACCAGCTATCACCAAGTTTGATTGGCCTTTCACCCCTATCCACAAGTCATCCCCTCCTTTTGCAACAGAAGTGGGTTCGGGCCTTCACGAAGTCTTACCTTCGCTTCACCCTGCTCATGGATAGATCACTTGGCTTCGGGTCTATCGCATACGACTAAACGCTCTATTAAAACTCGCTTTCGCTGCGGCTACGGATTTACTCCTTAACCTTGCCATATACGGATAACTCGTTGGCTCATTCTTCAAAAGGCAGGCAGTCAGGATATAAATATCCCTCCTACTGCTTGTAAGCTAATGGATTCAGGTACTATTTCACTCCCCTCGCCGGGGTACTTTTCACCTTTCCCTCACGGTACTTGTTCACTATCGGTCGCTGGTTGTACTTAGCCTTACGAGGTGGTCCTCGTAGATTCACAAGGGATATCCCCCTTGTTACTTGGGGTGACTCTAATAAGTTATAAAGTTTTCGAATACATGACTATTACATTCTGTGGTTTACCTTCCCAGGCAATTTTTCTAACTTTATATTTTGTAACTTATCGAAAGATCTGATGCTCTTTCTAAGAGGCCCCGCAACACCGACTAAACAATAACATCAGTCTTGACATTTAATCGGTTTAGGCTCTTCCCGTTTCGCTCGCCACTACTCAGGGAGTCGCTTTTGCTTTCCTTTCCTCTAGGTACTGAGATGTTTCACTTCCCCTAGTTCCCTCTACCTACCCTATATATTCAGGTAGGAGTAATTTATTAAAATAAATTGGGTTTCCCCATTCAGAAATCCACGGATCAAAGCTTGTTTGACAGCTCCCCGTGGCATATCGCAGCCTTCCACGTCTTTCTTCGGCTTCCAGCGCCAAGGCATCCACCATTAGCCCTTAGTAGCTTGAACTATATGAATACTTTGCAATTGCGCTTGCTATACAATTTTCAAAAAGCCAAAAAGACTTTTTCACAGCTGAGTAGAGATATCAGTCTATACAGACAACCGATGATTGACCTTAGAAAGTTTATCACGAGTGATAAAAGTTCTATTCTCCTTAGAAAGGAGGTGATCCAGCCGCACGTTCCCGTACGGCTACCTTGTTACGACTTAGTCCCAGTTACCAACCCTACCTTAGACAGCTTCTTCCCCTAGGGGTTAGACCACTGGCTTCGGGCATTGCCGACTTCCGTGACTTGACGGGCGGTGTGTACAAACCCCGAGAACGTATTCACCGCAACTTTGCTGATTTGCGATTACTAGCGACTCCAACTTCAAGGAGTCGAGTTGCAGACTCCTATCCGAACTGAGACAAGCTTTAAGAGATTTGCTCCACCTCGCGGTATTGCGACTCGTTGTACTTGCCATTGTAGCATGCGTGCAGCCCTGGACATAAGGGGCATGATGACTTGACGTCATCCCCACCTTCCTCCGGTTTATCACCGGCAGTCTCCCATGAGTCCCCAACATTACTTGCTGGCAACATAGGACAGGGGTTGCGCTCGTTGCGGGACTTAACCCAACATCTCACGACACGAGCTGACGACAGCCATGCACCACCTGTAAAGGGCGCTTACGCACACTAAATTTCTTTAGTTTTTCCCTATATGTCAAGTCCAGGTAAGGTTCTACGGGTATCATCGAATTAAGCCGCATGCTCCGCCGCTTGTGCGGGGTCCCGTCAATTCCTTTGAGTTTTAGTCTTGCGACCGTACTCCCCAGGCGGGATACTTAACGCGTTAGCTACGATACAGAAACCGTCAATCCAGTTCCTACATCTAGTATCCATCGTTTACAGCTAGGACTACCAGGGTATCTAATCCTGTTTGCTCCCCTAGCTTTCGCTCCTCAGCGTCGATCACGGTCCAGTGAACTGCCTTCGCAATTGGTGTTCCTCCGAATATCTACGCATTTCACCGCTACACTCGGAATTCCATTCACCTCTACCGTATCCTAGTCACAACAGTATCGATCGACATTTTAGGGTTGAGCCCTAAACTTTTACGACCGACTTGTTGAACCGCCTACGAGCTCTTTACGCCCAATAAATCCGGACAACGCTTGACCCCTACGTATTACCGCGGCTGCTGGCACGTAGTTGGCCGGGTCTTCTTGTGGAGGTACCGTCATTTTCTTCCCTCCTGAAAGTGGTTTACAATCCTAGAACCGTCATCCCACACGCGGTGTCGCTGTGTCAAGCTTTCGCTCATTGCACAATATTCCCTGCTGCAGCCTCCCGTAGGAGTCTGGGCCGTGTCTCAGTCCCAGTGTGGCTGATCGTCCTCTCAGACCAGCTATCCGTCGTTGCCTTGGTAGGCTTTTACCCCACCAACTAGCTGATAGAACGCGAGCTCATCTTAGTTCGGCTGACCTTTCCTTAAAACTTCATGTGAAAAAATAAGAATATCCAGTATTAATCCGAGTTTCCTCGGGCTATCCCAGTAACTAAGGTAGATTACTCACGCGTTACTCACCCGTTCGCCGCTCAGTCATTTTCAGTAGTAAACTACTAAAAAGCTTCGCTCAACTTGCATGCATAAGGCGCACCGCCAGCGTTCGTCCTGAGCCAGGATCAAACTCTCCAACAAAATCTTTGAATTTTAATCTGACCAAAGAATCAACATGGGTTTTATCCCATATCATGGTTTTTAAACCATCACTAACCTTTAATAAAAAAAGTTAGCCATCAACTTTTAACTTAAAAATTGACAAAAAAAGAGTGCTAGAAAATTAATTCTGCACTACCGGCGTTCATACTCTACTCAGTTGTCAAAAAGCCAATTTCGTATTTCAAGAGTAACACCTCTATGTTTATATGTAAAGAAAATGTTTATATGTAAAGAAAATTAATAAGAGTACATGTAATGGAAATTATTTTACTCCTGAGATGATGACTGTCTAAATCCTTTTTCGTATAATTTTTAAGTTATAAATGAAAAAGTAGTATTTGTCGATGAATAACTTAACAAATAAATTTTGGGTGTTATATGATTTCAACCTATGACTTCTTTCTTGTAAGAGTTCCTAGGAAAAATTAGATGTCGTTAATAAAGGTATCTTCGAAACTCTGTCTGTTCACTAACTCTGTTACACCAGATTCACTAACAGCTACTACTCCTGATTTAGGAACTCTATTGTAATTACTTGCCATTGCAAAAGTATATGCACCGGTTGATGTCGACATTAAAATATCCCCCGATTGGGTATCACTTGGCAACATTGCAGCTTTTACTAATAAGTCACCACTTTCACAGTGCCTACCTGATACAGCATAGACAGTATCTTGTACATTTTTTCCACCAGAGATGTTAAAAAGTTTATGTTCGCTTCCGTAGATTGCTGGTCTTGGATTATCAGACATACCACCATCAACAAGAATATATGGTTTTTCTCCACGATCATATTTAAGAGCACCCGCAGTGTAGAGAATGACACCAGGATTATTTACCAATGCTCTTCCTGGTTCAATGATGACCCTGTAGTCATCATGCCAGTGTTCTTTAATCCCAGCATGAATCGCATCGGCATAAATCTTTAATTCATGGTCTTCTTCATCACCAGCATAGGGTGAAAAGAATCCACCTCCAGCATCAAAGATGGCTTCTGCTTGGATGGCAGCACGATGTTTATATAAGAACTCTCCACACTTTTTCATAGCTTCTTCATAGCGTTCAGGATCTTTAATCTGACTACCAATGTGGACATGGATTCCAGAAAATAATAATGAAGGCGCATCATAAATCTGTTTTAATGCCTCTTGTGCAAACCCAATAGAGATACCGAATTGTTGATTATATCCAGTAGTAAGAACCATAGGATGAGTCTCTGCACCAACATCTAAATTAATACGCATAATAACGGGTTGTTTTCGGCCAAGTTTGGCGGCTGCAGCTTCCAGCATTGGAATCTCATGACGATTATCAATAGAGATGTGTCCACCCTCATGCTGCATGAAAAACTTAATCTCTTCAGCACTTTTATACGTACCATTAAATAATGTATTTTCTAATGTTCCAGTAACAGCTTGTACAGTTGCCATCTCTCCACCAGAAACAACGTCTACTCCCCAGCCTTTATCACTAAGTTCTTTGACTAATGCTTTACAGATGAATGCTTTTGATGCATAACGAAATAACGTATCGCTCCCGAAAGCATTTGAGAAATGATCAATATTATCTTGAAGATGTTTCCAGTCGTAAACATAGAGAGGTGTGCCATACTCTTTGGCAACATCTAATAATGAAGTATCGCCAATATATGCAACTCCATCTTCGAAAGAAAGATTAGAAGGTAAGTAATTCATTTTTTAAGACGACGTTTTATCCACGCAATATCTTTCTTCTGTGATTCAAGTCCTCCTGGTGTTTCGACAATGATATCTGATTTACAATTCTTAATAACGTATTCGAGTTCAGCTTTTGGAATATTTCCTTTACCTAAGTTCTCATGTCTATCTCTACTGCTTTCAAAACCATCTTTGGAATCATTGAAATGGACAAGGTCTATTTTTTTAGTGAGTTTTTTAAATCCTTTAACGGCATCTACAGTTGGAATACCTCCAGCCCATGTGTGACAAGTATCTAAGCAAAGTCCAACATTGAGATCGCCAATGACTTCCCAGAGTCGTTCAATAGAATCCATGTATCGAGCAACGGAGTTTTTACCTCCTGCAGTATTTTCTACCAATACCCTCATTCCTGTGTCTTCTATGAACTCAATAGCTTTTCTCCAGTTATCATATCCCTCTGCAATATCTCCACCCTCACCAACAGAACCACCGTGAACAATAACAGCCTTAGCTCCAAATGAAGCAGCGACTTTACAGGTATCTTTTAGTAATTTTCGACTTGGATGTCGGACTTTATTGTTGGGTGTGGCCACATTGATCAAATACGGAGCATGTACATATATAGGTCCTTTGTACTCTTGCAGATCATCTATGTCTTCACGAGGTTTTGGGCTCTTCCACATTTGAGGACTAGAGACAAAAATCTGGAATGTATCGCCCTTTCGGAGTTTTATCTCTTCAACTGCATTTTTTGATGGTATATGTGACCCAATATTCATTGGTTTATTATAAAGGATTTAAGCAGATAAAAAATTGATTATTTTGAAGGATTAAAACCTAATAAACGATTAGAAAACTTATATTCGCCAACCCAGAAATGGTATCCATCCCAACCAATTCCAGTTGCCATTTTGGTACCTACATTTGTTTTATCAGTTTTTCCACCAAAACTCATAGTTGGAGCTCTACCAGCTAGAGCCTCACTAATAGAGCTCCAACCGATAATTTTGTCGCCAGATGGAATAAAAAACCCTTTTCCGTTAAAACTTATTTCTGATGGACAATCTTGACCCGGTATAGTTTTGTAGGTCGGGGAGGATAAATTTGCTAGTTCAAGTACTTTAAAACTAGTGCCCTCCGGATAACAACCTATCGCTAAATACGTCTCGTCCATATCTATCCTTCCTAAGCTGGATAGATTTGGAAGTATAAATGTTGGATTATCGCTTGGACTGGGTACTCCTTCCCAAACATAAATTGAGTTTGCACTTTTATCAGCAACTGCAAAATATGTCCCATTATATGCAACACCTCTAACTTCCTGGAGGGTAATATTACCAATACTGCTTGCATTAAAATCAAAGCTATAATTTCCACTATTAATAGTCGCCTCAATATCACTCCAACCAAAAACCGAATTACCACCTGCAAGATATACTTCCATATCAACAACAACCATATCCCATGGAGGTTGATCAAATCTTCTCATCACGATATTTGGTTTTGCTCCAGAACTACCTGGAAATTTCTTCCAAATAGATAATGATCTATCAAAATCTGATGAAGCAAATAACATGCTTCCGTTTGAATCAATAATTGGATTCTGAATAATAAATTCTTCTATCAAAGGATAACTTGTTGGTGTCTCAGCCAACAATGCCCAATCTGGTTTTTCAGTTGGAGAGTTTGGAATAGAGTCAAATACAGAAATTCTGTTCCCGTTATATTCAGCTACAAACAATTTTCCATCGACTACAACTGCTCCTCCGTCATCTCCTCCAGCCCATTTATGCCCTTCTCCTGGTCCAGCAGTTATGACATTTGCTTTCAATTCTGCTGTTGTTGAGTAGAGTTGATCATAAAAATACATAGACTCTCCACCCGCAGCAATTCCAAAAATTTTTGAACTATGAATAGTGCTTGCAAGCCAATTATCTATACATGCATCCGGGTCTCTAGAAGATGTTGGCCAAGAAGTCCAGACATGTGTTGACCTAGTACCATTCTGTCCAATACATGGACCATTTGCGTTTTCATCTCCTAGCATGACATAATTTCCATCTGAAGTTATAGATCGAGGAGTTCCAACTTCTCCTGATGTTAAAACAACATCAGGAGAAGTTGTAGCATCAGGAAATGAATTCCAAAAAAGTATAGCTTTTGCTACTGTCGCAGTGATTATAACTTTTGTCCCATCTGACCAAACACCCCAAGGCCATGAATCTCCAAAATTTACATAATTAGTAACTGGGATTGCATAGTTGGCTGCTTGACCTGAAGAAGTTGGGAAAGTCGTCCAGACAAGCACTCTGTTGTTATCTGAATCTGCGACCAATACCTTTCCGTCAGGTGTTATAGAAACTTGGCCTGGAAAGTCCATATTACTTAGACCTGTACCTGAATTATGTGTAGTGAAGTTAGGTTGACCTAATACTAAATCTGGTGGTACGTTTGAGCTAGGGATAGTATTCCAAATTAACACCCTATTGTTAAATCTATCTGTAACTGCTAATTTACCTAAATTGGCTGAGATTGATACTGGATGGTTTAATTTAGTAGCACCACCAGAATTATTGAAATCGTATCCAGATAACAATATATCTCCAGACTCGTTAAGTCCAAAACCAGTTTTTCCATTCGTTGTCGAAACAGTATAGGTAGGTGTATATTCGTAAACATTTAAGTCATACCATGAATTTGTTGAACTTCCTTCCTGACCATTTGAATCTTTGTTATTACCACCTTGTGGAGGAGGGTTATTTTCTCCTGGCGGAGGATTACCACCTTGTGGAGGAGGGTTATTTTCTCCTGGCGGAGGATTACCACCTTGTGG
>Ga0209709_10001925_pt1 | contig 18623 bp, 17 predicted proteins | sample ArcticOcean_MG_C_2_FD_187435 | JGI IMG/M metagenome (GOLD analysis project Ga0209709, IMG submission 187435) | Marine microbial communities from western Arctic Ocean - ArcticOcean_MG_CB4_136 (SPAdes) (version 2) | ecosystem: Environmental > Aquatic > Marine > Oceanic | place: Arctic Ocean... | reverse complement strand
TTTTGCACAAGACAATAGTGGTGACTTTCATGGTGACTTTGACTTAAATATGCAAAGCTATCAGGAAGATGAGCTCATTGGAGCAAAAGCTGCAGATGAAATTATTCTCAATAATGCGTACTTAAACATCAATTATACGAAAGGTGATTTTTCAGCAGGTTTGCGTTACGAAAGTTACTTAAATGCACTTTTGGATTTTGATGATGAATACAAAGGAAATGGAATTATGTTTCGCTATGCTACCTACACAATTGATGGGCTAGAAGTAACAGCCGGTAATTATTACGAACAAATTGGAAGTGGCTTAATTTTTAGAAGTTATGAAAATAAAGGATTAGGGCAGGACAATGCAATGGATGGAGTACGCTTAAAATACCGACCGTTAAAAGGAGTTTATTTAAAAGGATTTATCGGCAAAAGCAGAACTTATTTCACCTATTCTGACGGTATAATTAGAGGAGCTGATGCTGAGATAAATGTTAATGAAGCCTTGAATCTTGAATCAAAAACAAGAATAATTGTTGGACAAGGATTTGTAAGCAGATTTCAACCGGACATTAATCCTAAGTTTAAATTACCTCAGAATGTTGCAGCTTATTCAACTCGCTTAAATATTATAAATGGTGGCTGGAACTATTCTGGGGAGTATGCCATAAAACTAAATGACCCTATCGGCTCCTTAACCTCTGAAGGTAACAATTATGCTAATGGAAATGCATTGATGAGTAGCCTAACCTACTCACAGAGAGGGTTTGGGATTGTAGCAGAAATGCATAGAGTTGACCACATGGAATTTCGGTCAGAAAGAGCTCAAGAAAAACAATACATCATCAACTATATTCCAACCTTAACAAAACAACACACTTACACTTTATTGGCTTTGAACCCATGTGCAACTCAGCCAGAAGGTGAATTTGGAACACAAGTTGATGTATTTTATAAAATGAAAAAAGGGAGTCTTTTAGGAGGGAAATACGGAACAAAAATTTCGTTTAACTTCTCAAGAATTAATGCTCTTAATGGTGGCAATTCATTTTTGAATGACAATTCTGAACACACACCAATGTTTATTAGCATTAAAGGAGAAGAACTTTATTTTAGAGACCTAAATTTAGAAATCTATAAAAAAATTAACAAAAAAATTAAAGCAACAGGAATACTCGCAAAACAATCCTACAACAAAGATGTATTAGAAGGAAAGACAATTTACGGAACGGTTGAATCCACAATTGCTATTGCCGATATCAGCTACAAAATAAAAAAAGGCCATACCATTCGTATTGAGCTTCAAGAATTATTAGCTGATGGTGGAGATGGAAGCTGGAGCATGGGGCTAGTTGAATATACAGTATCTCCACACTGGTTTTTTGCTGTGCAGGACATGTATAATTGGGGAAATCATGATTTAGAAAAACAATTACATTATGTAAATATTAACTGTGGTTTCCTGAGCGGATCTAACAGGTTTGCCATTGGTTATGGTAAAAAAAGAGCAGGAATCTTTTGTGTTGGAGGAGTCTGTAAAGAAGTTCCTTCATCTAACGGATTTAGTTTAACAATATCATCAAGTTTTTAATATGAAAAATATAATCACACTTTTTAGCTTTATTTTAGTAATCACATCTTGTGATGTAGTGGAAGGGCCTTACAACATAACTGAAGATTGCGCAGGTATTGTTGGAGGAAATAATATCTGTGGATGCACTGATACTCTAGCTTTCAATTTCAATATAGTAGCCACATTTGAAGACGGTAGTTGTGTTTATGATTCAATAACTTACGGATGTATAGACAGCTTAGCTATTAACTTTGATAGCACAGCAAATGTTGATGATGGTAGCTGTGTTTATGACTCCTCATCAAACACTTATGTCAAAAAAATATTAATTGAAGACTTTACTGGGCATACTTGTTCCAACTGCCCAGCTGCCGCTAGAGAGTTGGAAGCAATACACGATTTGTATGGAGATCAAATTATTGGAATGGCACTACATGTTTCAAGCTTTGCAGCACCATGGGTTGGTGCAGGTAAATTTGAATATGATTTCAGAACACAATGGGGAAATTCATGGAGTGATTTCTTTGAAATTTCAGCATTACCAAGCGGTATGGTTAACCGATTAGGCTACCCTAATAACGAGCATAAATTAGGAAAAGACAAATGGTTAGCTGCTGCAATTACAGAACTAGAAAAAGAAATTGATTTTGGTATTCGTATTGAAAGCAGTATCACAAATACAAATATAACGATAAAAACAAAAGTGTTAAATTCCAAAGTTGGAGATTATAAATTGGTAGTCTGCTTAACTGAAAGTAACATTATCAATTGGCAAAAAGATGGTACTGAGGATGTAGAAAATTATGAGCACAATCACGCATTAAGAACTGTACTTATTGATGAGAGCCTAAGTACATCAACATCCTATACTATTGGAGATGAAATTGAAACAGCAATCAATTTTAACTTGATTACTTTAGAACAATCTAATATTGACTATTCAACTACTGAAGGAGGAGCCGGAAATGCTGGAGGATGGAATGCTGAAAACATGTCAGTAATTGCTTATATTTACGACAATACTACAAAAGAAATAGTACAAGTTGAAGATGCGCATTTAAATAACTAAAAACCTACAATTATGAAAAAAAATCTATTTACAATCTTTGCAATCTTTACTGGATTAAGTTCTTTTAGTCAAACTGCCACTGAAGATGGAAAAAGCTTAATTGAAGCTTATATTGGTCCATTGGGAAATAGCTTGGGAGCTGCACTAAATAATGGTTGGTACAATACAGCCAAGCCTCATAGCTTAGGTGGTTTTGATGTCACTATTACTGCTAACATTGTAATGGTTCCTGCTAATGCAAAAACATTTAATATTTCTGAATCTAATGGAGGTACATTTAGTGGCGGAGAAACCCCAACTATTTTAGGTAATGGGGATGGAGTTAGCGCTTCATACAATGCTCCTACTTTGCTAGCAACACCAAGCGATATGCCAAAGGGACTTAATATTCCGATTATTCCTCTGCCTATGTTACAGGCCGGAGTTGGTTTAATAAAAGGAACGGAATTAGATTTTAGATATATGCCAGAACTTCCAATTGGTGATGCTGGAAAGGTGGGTTTATTTGGGATAGGATTAAAACATGATATTTTACAATGGTTACCTATTGTAGATAAAATTCCGATAGATCTTTCGATACAAGCAGGATACACAAAGCTTAGTTCAGAAATTAAACTTATAGACCCTACAGCAACCATATCTCCTCAAGCGAATTTAGATGTTTCTGCAACCACAGTAAATCTAATACTTTCAAAAAAATTATTGATGTTTACTCCATATTTAGGATTAGGTTATAACTCAACAAAAACAACTTTTAATGTTGAAGGAAATTATAATGTAGCTGGATTACCGATTGATGTTTCTGATTTAACAAAAATAGATTTTGAAAGCAAAAATAATTTTAGAGCAAATATTGGTTTTAGATTTAATATTGCTGTGCTTGCATTACAAGCAAATTATACTTTTTCAGAATATCCAACAGCTACACTAGGAGCAGGAATTAGTTTAAGATAATATGCTAAAGAAATTTGCAATATTACTTTGTTGTGGATTTCTAACTTTAAGTAATCAAGCGCAAAACTTTGGAGGAGGGTTAATTTTAGGACTTAGCACCTCACAAGTTTCAGGAGATCAATTAGGTGGGTTTAACAAAGCAGGAATATTAGTTGGAGCATTTGCCAATAAATCTATTTCCGAAAACCTTAGCATTCAAATGGAAATGACTTATATTCAGAAAGGAAGTAGGAACCCTGATAATACTAGACCAAATGAATACGACCTAAATTATGTTGAAATCCCATTCTTTTTAAAGTATCAAACAAAATATCAATTAAAAATTGAAGGTGGATTTTTAACAGGAATTCTAATTAATCAAACAGAAAGATACTCAAACGGAATTAAATTAGCAAATATTTCTAACGGAAATTTTAATAAATTTGATTTTGGGATTGGAATAGGGATAGATTATTCGCTTTCAGAAAAACTAATACTTAATAGCCGAATTAGTAACACCTTATTTTTTAGTCCGACAAGAGAAGAAGATATTCAAACATTTATAAATAGAGGAAATTATAATTCAGTACTAAGTTTTGCAATTCATTACAATTTATGATAAAAAATAAACACAAAATAATAGTAGCCGTAACAGGAGCAAGTGGCTCCATATATGCCAAGGTACTTTTTGATAAATTGGTACAACTAAAAGAACAAATAGAAGTGGTTGGCGTATTAATGAGTGACAATGCAAAATACGTATGGGAAACAGAATTAGATAATTCAGATTACAATAATTATCCTTTTACTTTTTATGATAAAATGGATTTTATGGCGCCTTTTGCAAGTGGTTCAGCTAATTTTGGTACAATGATTATTTGTCCTTGCTCTATGGGCACTATGGGTAGGATTGCCTCAGGAATAAGTAATGATTTAACAACAAGAGCAGCTGATGTAATACTAAAAGAAAGAAGAAAACTGATAATTGTTGCAAGAGAAACTCCTTATAGTTTAATTCATATTAATAATATGAAAACAATAACTGAAGCGGGTGGGATTATTTGCCCTGCAACTCCTTCATTTTACAGTAAACCACAAACTTTTGAAGCCTTAGCTGCTACCGTAATTGACCGAGTATTAACTCTCAGTGGTTTGGAAAACACAGCATATAGTTGGGGAACAAAACAATAAATTGTTAAACTTTGGGTTATTGTATTGTAAACAAAAAAACCTATGTTAGAATTCAGCAAAAAAATACTGCAAAAAGTAAGTTTTGATAAAAACTTATTCAAAAAAGAATTACAGAAAAGTGCTAGATGGATTGGTAAAAATGAAATAATTACCTTAAAAGTTTGGGCACTTACTACCTTTGCACAATACAAAGACACAATACTAGAAGTTTTTGATCAAGTTTCTTAAAACAAATTCCCTTGGTCAATAGGTTTTGACCTGCCAAGATGCTTAAAGGCCAGTTCAGTTGCCTGCCTTCCTCTGGAAGTTCGCATTAAGTAACCTTCCATAATTAAGAATGGCTCATAGACCTCTTCAATCGTTCCTGCTTGTTCGCCTACTGCAGTTGCAATGGTAGTAAGGCCAACAGGACCTCCTTTAAATTTATCAATAATAGTGGTAAGGATTCTATTATCCATTTCATCCAAACCGTGCTCATCAACATTCAATGCCGTTAAGGAATATTGGGTAATCTTTTTATCAATATTTCCATCTCCTTTTATCTGAGCAAAATCACGAACACGTCTTAATAAAGCATTCGCAATTCTAGGTGTACCTCTACTCCTACCTGCAATTTCAGCTGCCGCATCCTTTGCAATACTTACATCCAAAATAGAAGAAGAACGATTCACAATTTTAGAAAGTAAATCAAGCTTATAATATTCCAAACGGGAGTTGATACCAAAACGAGCCCTAAGTGGTGCTGTCAATAATCCTGAACGAGTGGTTGCTCCAATTAATGTAAAAGGGTTTATCTTAATTTGAACCGAACGGGCATTTGGTCCTGATTCTATCATAATATCAATCTGATAATCCTCCATTGCAGAATATAAATATTCCTCAACAATAGGGTTTAACCTGTGTATTTCATCAATGAACAAAACATCTCTTTCTTCCAGATTAGTAAGTAAGCCTGCCAAGTCGCCAGGCTTGTCCAATACAGGGCCGGAAGTAGTCCTAATATTAACCCCCAACTCATTGGCAATAATATTGGCTAAAGTAGTTTTCCCAAGTCCAGGAGGACCGTGTAACAATACATGATCTAACGCTTCCTCTCTCTGTTTTGCTGCTTCAATAAATACCTCCAGATTATCAACAATTTTTTCTTGCCCTTCAAAATCCTCAAAAAGTTTAGGGCGTAATACTTGTTCTATCGCTAATTCTTCCTCAGAGAAAGCTTCATTATCAGGGTTTAAATTTTCGTTCATGATAGCAGCAAATGTAAACAATAATTGATAAAAAAAGGGTCAGCTATGCTGACCCTTAAGTTTTATATTAACAATGCTTAGGTATGCAAATGCTTACTCTCATCCAAGAAAGGATGATTTTTAGTTTCTAAAGGCTCTTTCGTTAATGCATTTAATACTAAGTGGATTAATAATCCTGCAAACCCTAATCCTATTCCTATCTCAGTAAAACCAATATGACCATGTGTACCTAAAGTACCAGGAGTTACTAATAAATAAGAATTTAACCAGTGACCAACTAAGATAATACAACTCACAAAAATTAATCTTCCATTGTTTCTTTTTGCATCTCTACTCATCAATAAAATAATAGGTGCAATAAAATTAATAATCATACTGAACCAGAATAAGAATTTATAATTTTCTACTTCCAATCGAGCTGTAAAATAGGTTACTTCCTCAGGGATATTAGCATACCAAATAAGCATAAATTGTGAGAACCAAATATAAGTCCAAACCAATGAAAAAGCAAAAACCCATTTTCCTAAATCATGAATATGGTTTTCGTTTACATCTTGTAAATACCCTTGTCTTTTTAAGTAAAGTGTAAATAATAAAACGGTAGTAAAACCAATTGCACACCATTCAGCAAAAACATACCAGCCAAAAATAGTAGAAAACCAGTGCGCATCAATTGACATAATCCAATCCCAAGAAGCCATTGCAGAAGTTACCGCAAAGAATACCATGAACCAAGCTGAAGTACTTACTGATTTAAAGTGAATACCTGTACCTCCTTCTCTATCTTCCAATATTGATAATGACCTTAATTTCTTAGCAAAATAATTCCAACCTAATAAGTAAATGATTGTTCTGATGATAAAGAAACTTGCATTTAAATAAGCTTCTTTTCCTGCAATAATTGCATCATAGTCGTCATGACCAACAGTCATAATACCTTCATGTAACCAGTGGTAAATATGATTCCAATGCATGATACTTGCTACCATGATGAATAACATAATTAAACTAAATACTGGTAAGGCTGCCATTATTGCTTCTGGCACTCTTTTAAGTACTATTGACCATCCTGCTTCTGACACATATTGCATAGCTACAAAAAACACTCCAAATACTGAAATCCCAATATAAAAATAAGTGTTAAATAATAATGCTGGCCAAGCTCCATGAGGATTTGAAACAAATCCAAAAATTAATGCAATCAATCCAATAGCCATAAGTGCCATTGAAAAATTCTTTGCTTTTTTATCTATTGTAAACATGCTTTATCTATTTTTTATTTACCAAAATTCTGTAATTCTTCTTGTACATAAAGAGTAATTTTCCATCTTTCCTCTTCATTAATTTGTGTAGCATGAGGCCCCATAGCGTTCAATCCATAAGTAATTGCATGGAAGATATGTCCTGCTTTTAGCTCATTCATAGATACTCCAGCTCTTCTTTTGAGTTTTTCATCATTATAATGCGGTACTGCCGAATAAATTGCATGTGTAATTGTACCATCACCAGCACCAGTCGCACCATGACAATGCTCACAGAACATTCCGTAAAGTGCTTTACCATCCGCTAAGTTTTCTTCATTATTCTCTAGTAAATTAACAGCCGAATTTCCTGCTGCCAAGTAACCTTCTAAAGTTCCATCATAGTTAAATGTAGAAAGATGTCCTCTGGCTACTGTACCTTCAACAGGCAATTGAGCATTCATACCCGTAATTGTATTTTCACCATAAGTCTCTAAAGATGGTGAACGGTACATATTAGGCATAAACTCATATCCAGGATCAGAATCTCCACCACATGAAGATAAAAATACAACACCTGAAATAAAGGCTAATTTTAAAATTAATTTATTCATAATTATGCGTCTTTTTCGTTAATTTCAGTAGCGCCAGTTTTTGTAAGCATTGCTTTTACTGCTGCTACATCTCCTTCTACCTCAATCTCCATTAAAAATTTATCATCAGTAGTTCTAACATCTGGACTATCCGACACTCCTCCTGGGTATAGTCCATTTCTTATCAAGTAAGTAATTGACATAAGGTGAGCGGCAAATAATACCGTACATTCAAACATAATAGGAATAAATGCTGGCATATTATGGTAAAAAGTCCAATTTGGTTTACCTCCTATATTTTGTGGCCAATCTACAATCATGATATTATAAATCATTAATGCGCCTAAAGATAAGCCTATACATCCATAAATAAAGGCAGTAATAGCCATTCTTGTTTCTTTTAAGCCTAAGGCTTTATCTAAACCATGAACAGGGAAAGGAGAATAAACTTCTTTAATGTCAATGTTGTTCGAACGAATTTCTTTTACTGCAGCCAATAAAACTAGCTCACAGTCAAAAATTCCGTATAGTGTATTTTTACTCATTATTTCTTATTTTTATATTCTGAACCAGAAGATTTAAGAATCGATTTTAATTCTGCTTGTGCAATTACTGGGAAAGTTCTTGCATACAATAGGAACAGTACAAAGAAGAAACCAATCGTTCCTAAGTAAATCCCAATATCAATAAAGGTAGGCGAGAACATTGTCCATGATGATGGCAAGAAATCTCTATGTAGAGACGTTACAATAATCACAAATCGCTCAAACCACATTCCAATATTTACAAAAATTGACAATACAAATGTTGCAACAAATGAAGTTCTGACACTCTTAAACCAATACAACTGTGGTGTAAGTACATTACAAGTCATCATAATTGCATAAGCCCACCAGTAAGGACCAGTTGCTCTATTCAAGAAAGCATATTGCTCAAATTCAACACCTGAATACCATGACATGAAAAGCTCAGTAATATAAGCCGTACCTACTAAGGAACCAGTAAGTAAGATAATAACATTCATGTACTCAATATGCTTAATTGTAATATAAGATTCCAAGTTTACTACTTTTCTCATAATAATAAGCAAAGTTTCAACCATTGCAAAACCTGAGAATAATGCCCCTAATACAAAGTACGGAGGGAAAATTGTTGTGTGCCAACCTGGAATAATTGAAGTTGCAAAATCCATAGATACAATAGAGTGTACCGAGAATACAAGTGGAGTCGCTAAACCTGCTAATACTAAAGATACTTCCTCAAATCTTTGCCAATGCTTTGCTTTACCACTCCAACCAAAGGATAGGAAAGAATATAATTGCTTTTTCATAGGTGCTGTTTTCGCACTCATTCTATCTCTTAACATTGCGAAATCAGGAATTAAACCAATGTACCAGAATACTACCGATACAGAGAAGTAAGTTGAAATTGCAAATACATCCCAAAGTAAAGGAGAGTTAAAGTTTACCCAAAGTGAACCAAACTGATTAGGAATAGGAAATACATAGTAAGCTAACCAAGGGCGCCCCATGTGAATTAATGGGAAAAGAGCTGCTTGCGCTACTCCAAAAATTGTCATTGCTTCAGCTGAACGATTAATTGACATTCTCCATTTTTGACGGAATAATAAAAGTACTGCCGAAATTAATGTCCCTGCATGTCCAATACCAATCCACCATACAAAGTTGGTGATATCCCAAGCCCAGTTAACGGTTTTGTTCAACCCCCAGGCACCAATACCTGTACCAATTGTGTAGGCCATACAAAGCACTCCCCAAATGAACAATACTAATGATAATGAAAATAATATCCACCAATATTTATTGGCCTTACCCTCAACAGGCTTTGCAATATCTTTTGTTATATCATGGAAAGTTTTATTCCCAAGAATTAACGGATCTCTAATTTCTGCTTCTTTTTGCATATCTATATATTAAGCTTTATTTCTAATTTTTGTTTGATAGAACACTGACGGATCAGTATTTAAGTGCTCTAATAATGCATATGATCTTGTGTCTTTTTTCATAGCTTGAATTTGATGCGTATCATCATTTACATCACCAAATACAATAGCGTTAGTAGGACAAGCTGATGAACAAGCCGTTTGAGCATCTTCATCTCTCACTCTTGTTCCTGCTTTTTTAGCATCCAATTTAATTTCTTGTATCTTTTGGATACACATTGAACATTTTTCAATAACTCCTCTTGAACGAACAACAACATCAGGATTCAATACCATTTTACCATGGTCATCATTCATATTAAAATCAAACTTATCGTTATCAGAATATTGGAACCAGTTGAAACGTCTTACTTTATAAGGACAGTTATTTGCACAATATCTTGTACCCACACATCTGTTATAAGCCATGTGATTTTGCCCTTCAGCACCATGTGAAGTTGCTGCAACAGGACAAACAGTCTCACAAGGAGCATGATTACAATGCTGACACATTACAGGTTGGAAAACCGTTTCAGGATTTCCTGATGGCTCTTCCATTTCAGCATACATCTCAATAGCTGAAATTTTTTCTTCTGCCGATAATTCTTTTGTCATGTCTGATGAGAAGTAACGGTCAATACGCAACCAGTGCATATCTCTTGATTTTCTCACTTCTTCTTTCCCAACTACAGGTACATTATTTTCAGCATGACAAGAAATCACACAAGCTGAACATCCAATACAAGAAGTTAAGTCAATTGACATATTCCAGAAGTGCCCAGTTGAATGATCAAATTCATCCCATAAACTTACCTCAGAAGCTGGCTTATCTCCATTATGAGTTGCATACGTTACTTGCTTATTTCCTGCATAAGGATTTTTAATAAAGTCCTCTAAAGTAGTTTCCTTTACAATATCTCTACCCATCATAGTATGATGCAATTGAGTAGCAGCAAATTCATATTCACCCTCAATTAATTCAAGTGTAGCTGTACCGTTTCCTAATGCAAAAGCATTGAAACCAATATCGTTACCACATTTTCCTGCAGCCGTTCTACCATAACCAACAGCCATAGCAATTGTACCTACTGCTTGACCAGGCTGAATCATAACTGGCACATTATTAAGTGTGCTCCCATTCACTGTAATATTTACCATATTACCGTTTAAGGCGCCATTGGAAACATTCCAGTTTGTAATTCCTAAATCGCGAGCAGTAGCTGCCGACATAGTAATATAGTTATCCCAACACGCTCTTGAAAGAGGATCAGGTAATTCTTGTAGCCAAGGATTGTTGGATTGAGAACCATCTCCCATTGAGATTTTCTCCGTCATTTCAAACTCAATTCCATCTGCTTTTGCTAAATCAAAAGAAGGAACAGTAGCAGCAAATGAACTTACAGTTGCAGCAACTTGGTTTTGTGTAAAGTAACCATCATGTACTGATTTATTCCAGTCAATAGATGAATACGTATTTTGTAAATAAGTATGGTAATCTGATTCCCCCATCCAAGTCATTAAGTTTTCTTGGAATTGTCTTCCTTTAAATAAAGGAGAAATTGTAGGTTGCATTAAAGTATACACTCCATTAGATGGATTTGCATCTCCCCAACTTTCTAAGTAATGATTATCAGGACAAGCATACATCATTTTTGCAGCCGACTCATCATTATAAAGTGAAGTAGCAATTGTTAATGCTACTTTTGCTAATCCTGCATTATATGCATCAGCATTTTGTAAAGTATAACTAGGGTTAACATTATAAGTAAACAATGCAGCAATATTTCCTGCATTCATTTCCGCAACAAGTGCAGCAACCTCAGCATCATTTCCTTGCTTTAAGTAAGAAGGAGTAGTTAAAGATAAGGTGTTTTCGTAATTTCCTAATTTGTTGTTAATCGCATTTACTAAAGTTTGCACCTCAGTGTCATTACTCTTACAAACAACAATTGATTTTCCTGCATTATTAGCCAAGTCATTCGCCATTTTAGCAATTCTGCTATCAGCTGTACCCCCATTCAATGCACTATATAAGTTAGATAATAAACCAGCCTGTTCAGATGGCTTAATTTGTATTCTATCATCCGCATTAGAACCTGTAAGGCTTAAAGTAGATTCTACTTGATAATGTTTCGCCATTTTCCCGTTCTTAGGATTACGAGCAGTAACATATTGTTTAGCGTAATCAGCATTTAGCCAGTTTCCTAAAAAGTCAGCTCCAAAAGAAACAATAACGGCAGCTTTATCAAAATTATAAGTTGGCAATGCTCTTACTCCAAATGAAGCTTCATTAGCATCCAACATTCCACTATAAGAAACAGCATCCATTTGCACATGCGTTACATTACCGTAAGCAGCAGAAAAGTCAGCAATTAGTTTTTTAGTAGAAGGACTTATAATAGTAGAAGATAAAATAGCAATTTTACCTCCACTACTTTTTATCTCATTTAATTTTGCAATAATTTCAGCATCAGCAGTACTCCAATCCGTATCTACACGACCTTTCATTGGATTTTTTAATCTACCTGAATCATACAAAGACAGAACAGACGCTTGAATTCTTGCGTTAGTTGCTGATTTGTTTGAATCAATTTTGATTGGACGACCCTCTCTTGTTTTTACTAAAACAGATGCATAATCGTGCCCGTCATACATAGTAGTTGCATAATAATTAGCAACACCAGGAGTGATTTCTTCTGGCTTTATTACGTAAGGAATTGCTTTATTAACAGGAGTCTCACAAGCCGCTAAAGTTGCTGCAGCAGTACTGAACCCTAAAAACTTCAAGAAATCTCTACGAGATGTAGAGGTAGAAGATAATTCCTTATCTCCTAAAAACTCATCAACAGGAATTTCTTCAACAAATTCGTTTTGTTTTAGCTTGTCAACTAACGGATCGTTATTTAGCTCGGCTAAACCTTTCCAATATTTTTTTGCTTTTGTCATTTTATATAGAAATTAAAATCTAAATCTTTTATTAATAATGGCACTTACCACATTCTAAACCACCCATCTTATCTACTGTAATTTTTTCACCAGCATACTTTTCCTTCATTTTTTCGTGCATCTTAGTGTAGTAGTCATTTCCTTCCATCTTCACTTCAGTTTCTCTATGACACTCAATACACCAGCCCATAGTTAAATCGGAAGATTGCTTAACAACATCCATTTCCTCAATAGCACCATGACATTCTTTACACTCTAACTGACCAACATTAACGTGCTGTGAATGATTAAAATAAGCTAAATCAGGTAAATTATGAATTCTCACCCATTCTATTGGCTTTTGCTCATAGCCAGGAATATACGTTCTACTATCAGGGTCGTAACCAATAGCGTCATATATTTTTTGAATCTCGGCAGTACCAGTTGTTGTACCTGAAACAATATTAGCATGACAATTCATACAAACATTAGCGGAAGGGATGCTTGAATGTTTTGATGTACGAGCTGATGTATGACAGTAATTACAATCGATACCATTGTCACCTGCATGAATTTTGTGTGAGAAAGCAATTGGTTGTTCTGGTTGATAGTTAGTAGTTACACCAACTCCCATCATAGCATCAAAAGCAAACTTTAATACTATGATTGCAATGAAAAAACCAACAAATAATTTATTAATAATTTTTGAAAAGAATAAGTTTTTCTGAACTATTAAAGTTTCTGAAACTGTTTCTGTTTTTTGACCTAAACTTTCTTTCAAGCTATTTTTTACTGATGTTAAAACGAAAACCAGCGTCAGTAAAACTAAAGCAAAAATCATCATTGTTGTTGAATCTTTCATCCCTTCTTCTGCAATAATTTCATTAACCCCTAAAACAGCAACTTCTTCAATAGGTGGGCTTTGCAAGTAAGTATACAAAGCCTCAGAATCTTCATCAGAAAAATAGAAATTAGTCATTACTGACTTGTTATACTCTTCAAAGATTGCAATTGCATCTGCATCACCTGAAGCAATCAGTTCTGAAGAGCTATTGATCCATTTTTTCAACCAATCTTTTGTTCTTTTTTCAGTTATCCCCTGCAAATCAGGACCTACCAATCTACCACCACCAATCATATGACAAGCAGTACAATTTGCTTTAAAAATTTGCGCACCATCAGGCTGTGCAAGAGATTGAAAAGAGAAAGTAAATAATACTGCTAGTAGTAAAATGCAGCTTTTAAAGTTAGTAATTCGAATCATGTTAAATATATCTTCAATTTTAGGCTGCAAATTTATATTTTTCAACCTTTAGAAACATACCGAACAGGAACAATTCTACTAATTTATATTTATTCTAAATAGATAAAAATATACTAGAGAAAAACCAAGAAAATAAAACGTAAATTATAAGGATGAAATTTCAATAACCTCTTTAACTTCAGGAACGGCACGCTTTACCGCAACCTCAACACCATTTTTTAGTGTCATCATGCTGATGTTACAAGTACCGCAAGCGCCTACTAATTTTACCTTAACCACCCACTCATCACTCAGCTCAATAAAATTGATATCCCCCCCATCAGCTTCTAAGAAAGGACGGATTTCCTGCAAAGCCGCTTCAATTTTGTCAATAATAGTTTTATCTGTAATAAGTCCCATTGTATTTTATTTAGTTGAGCACCCTTTTGAGTTCGTTAATTCCACTGCTTTTGTTGGCGCTAAAGTAGTATTTCTTTTTTCAATAGCAGCTACAACATTCTTTGCCATATTTAAGAGTTCAATTGCAATAGGAGTTGCTCCTTGCAATATAGCTGGCCTACCCGCATCAGCCGCCTCTCTTAGCGATTGTACAATTGGGATTTCAGCCAACAAGTCAATACCCATTTCTTCAGCTAATCCTTTTGCACCTTCCTTTCCAAAGATATAATATTTGTTGTCTGGCAACTCATCAGGTGTGAAATAAGCCATGTTTTCCACCATCCCCAAAACAGGGACATCAATGCTATCCATACGGAACATATTTACTCCTTTTTTAGCATCCGCCAAAGCTATATTTTGTGGTGTACTTACCACCACAGCACCCGTTAAGGGAATAGACTGCACAAGTGATAAATGAATATCACCCGTTCCTGGAGGTAAATCCACCACCAAGTAATCCAGTTCTCCCCAATGTGTATCCCATAATAATTGATTCAATGCTTTGGAAGCCATTGGTCCTCTCCAAACTACTGCCTGCTGACTTTGTGCAAAAAAGCCAATGGAAAGCAACTTTACCCCATAACTTTCTAAAGGCTTTATTTTTGATTTCCCATCTATATTAATAGTAGAAGGTGTAGCGCCTTCCAACCCAAACATAATGTGCATTGATGGCCCGTAAATATCGGCATCAATAACACCTACTTTATACCCCAAATCGGACAAACCAACTGCCAAGTTTGCTGCAATAGTTGATTTACCAACCCCTCCTTTACCAGAGGAAACAGCAACAATATTCTTAACCCCAGGAATAGGATTTCCTTTTATCTTAGCTTCCTTTGCAGGTGCGTTTACCGTAAGATTTACTTTAACTTTTGATTTTTCATAAGCATGATCGTGTATTGCCTTCATACAATCCACCTCCACCTTCTTTTTGTATTGTAAAGTAGGATTCTTAACCTCTACATCTAGCTCTACATCCGCACCAAATATTTGTATATTTTTAATTGCACCACTTTCAACAATATCCTGCTTTTCGTTAGGCAAAGTAATGTGCTGTAATGCTGCAATGACAACCTGCTTAGTTAACTTCATTTTCAAAATTTAAGATTGCAAAGATATGACTAATAGATGTTAATTTAGGATGGCTCCCATAAGTATTTTTCCAAATCAACAATTTGGTTGTTTTCAATAACCAATCCTTCATTTTCCAAAAGTTGTTGCATAAGGGCAATCCCCTGAAAATGTATTTTTCCTGTTAGTAGTCCTTTTTGATTTACCACCCTATGTGCTGGTACATCATTGGGACATTTGTTCAAAGCCCAACCTACCATTCTGGCTGACTTGGCACTACCCAAATATTTTCCAATTGCACCATAAGTACTTACTTTTCCTTCAGGGATTTGGCGAACAATAGCATATACTTTATGGAAGAAATTGTCCTCCATTACTACTTTAACCTAAACCTTAAGTAAGTAATTGGCAAACCTCTATCCAAATAAATTTGTTCGTAATGGGTTTTAATTTCCATATGTTCTCTTTCCACTGGGGAAGTGTATAAATCATGGGTACTATCCTCCAAAATATGATTTTCAGCCGTAATAATTCCTAGTGTAAAACCATGTAAGAACTGGCTATCGGTTTTCAAATGTATAGGCCCATCTTTCTTCAGGATATTATTATACCTTTTCAAAAATTCAGGATGGGTTAAACGCTTCACTCCTCTTCTTTTTTTCATTTGTGGGTCAGGGAAAGTAATCCAAATTTCGTCCACCTCTCCTTTCGCAAAACAGTATTCTATCCAATCAATACGGATACGCAAAAAGCCTACATTTTTCAAATTTTTTTCTATTGCATCAGTTGCTCCTTGCCACATTCTTGCTCCTTTAATATCAACCCCTAAAAAGTTTTTGTTTGGAAATTTTTCAGCCAAACCCACACTGTATTCTCCCATACCGCAACCGAGTTCCAATACCAAAGGGTTTTCATTTTTAAAGAATTCCTTTTTCCAATTCCCCTTCATTGCATAGCCCTGTTCCAACACTTCAAAATCGGGTTGGTGCACATGCGGGTAATCCTCCATCTGAGCGAACTTTTTTAACTTATTTTTTGCCAAAACTTTTATTTTGCTGCAAAAATACTTTGTTTTAAGTATTTTCGGCCTGTGAAAGCAAAAAAACGAATCTTAGTCGCTCCACTAGACTGGGGAATAGGACACGCTACTAGGTGCATTCCTATTATTAAGGAATTAATAAAGCATAATTATGAAGTAATATTGGCAGCCGACTCGCGCCCATTGCACTTATTAAGCAATGAATTTCCGCAATTAGAAATTATTCGTTTTGAAGGATACAATATAAAGTACCCAAAATTTATTCCTATGGAATTAAGTATGCTTTTGCAAACCCCAAAACTTTTATGGAACATAAAAAAGGAAAATACTGCCCTTGCCGAAATCATTAAAGATTACAATATTGATGGAGTAATCTCTGACAATCGCTTTGGTTTGTACACCAACAAAATACCTTGCGTATTTATTACGCATCAACTGGAAATACAAAGCCCTTATTTTACGGATAGCATTCGCAACTTCAATTACAAATACATTAATAAATACTCAGCTTGCTGGGTAATGGATGATGAAAAACTCAATTTGGCAGGAAACCTGTCCAAGCCCAATACTCTACCAAACAACACTATATATATTGGTGTCCAATCCCGTTTTGAAAAACAAGAAACTGAAAAAAAATATGATTATTTGGCAATCGTTTCAGGACCTGAACCTCAAAGAACAATTTTAGAAAAAGGACTGATAAATGCTTTAAAAGACAGAACAGAAAACTCCTTAATTGTACTCGGAAAACCTGAACTAAACACGAGTGAACAATTAGGAAACTTGACTGTGAAATCCCACCTTAACGCAAAGGATTTAAACACAGCAATTGCGCAATCAGAACTCATTATTTGTAGGCCAGGTTATTCCACAGTTATGGATTTAGCAAAGCTAGAAAAGAAAGCGATTTTTATTCCCACCCCAGGACAAACAGAGCAAGAATACTTAGCCAATAATTTTAAAAATTCTGAAATTTGTTATGCGCAGAACCAAAGTGATTTTAATTTTGAACTTGCTATAACGGAAAGTGAAAGCTACAAAGGATTTAAAACAGAAATAAATTCAAAAACTGATTGGCCTTCTTTATTCCGCCTTTTTGATGGTAAATGAGAAAGTAGATCCTTCTCCAAACGTACTTCTTATATTCAAAGTCTGTTGATGCGATTCTATGATATGCTTTACAATAGATAAACCCAACCCTGTCCCTCCTTTTTCACGAGAACGACTGCTGTCTACGCTGTAAAAGCGCTCGCATAAACGCGCTAAATAAGGCTCTTCAATTCCTATTCCATCATCAGAAACCTCAACAAGCACCACATCATTCATATCAAAGAAACGCACTTTTGTTAAACCGTTTTTACTTCCATATTTTATTGAGTTCACAAGAAGATTAGATAAAACCTGATTTATTTTTTGCTCATCAGCCTGAACCAAGATTGATTCATATACTTTATCAAATTCTAAATTAATATTACTCTTGCCAGCTTTATCTTCTAAAGCATCTAAAACATTACTGCAGCATTGAATAATATCAAATTCACTAAATTTTATTTTCTCAATATTAGTTTCTAAGTGGGAAACGCTTTCCAAATCTTCTACAATAGAAATCATTCGTTCAACACTTTTCTGAGTACGTAATAAATATTTTCTGTTTATTTCTTCATCCTCCAAAGCACCCTCCAGCAAGGTTAAAATATAACCCTGGATATTAAAAATAGGCGTTTTTAGCTCATGAGAAACATTTCCTAAAAATTCTCTCCTGAATTGTTCAGTATCTTTTAAGTGTTCAAATTCTGCTTGTCGTTCACTTACCCATTGCTTCACATCTTCTTCTGATTTTTCTAAATTAAAATCATTTAATGAATCTAATTTTTGATTATGAATAGTGCGGTACAAGAGTTCAATTCTTTTAGTAATGTATTTTTTTATTAGCCAATAAGAAATGGTAGCCGTAACCAAAAAGACGAAAATAATTTTTACTAATAATGATAATTGTGGGATTTCAAAAATTAAAACAATAATTGCAGTAGCAATCACTCCTATTAATAAACTAATATTTTTTGATGTATCTAAACGCATTATTCGCTTAATCGGTAACCAACTCCTTTTATT